>MDTC01006828.1_pt1 | contig 29436 bp, 24 predicted proteins | sample 811181 | NCBI WGS metagenome assembly MDTC01 (sample SAMN05326644, study PRJNA326480) | marine metagenome | isolation source: seawater | place: Pacific Ocean: North | collected 2011 | reverse complement strand
TAATATGTTAAAAGGAGGAACTACTACTACTTGTGGCGTTAGTATGCGCGGAGGACCAGCGGTTGTACCACAGGTAGATGTTTTTAATCCACACGGTCCACAAGGTCCAAATCAGGCAATACAATCGGGCAACTTAACATTATTAACCGGTAAACAACAATCTGGTTGTGATCATTTTGCAAAAGTTCGAGATGGACCAACATTTAATCCTCCAGGAGTAGCTGGAATATTTAATGGGGGAAGATCTAAATTTATTAAAAATTTAAGAATATTTAGAAAATCTAGAAAGTCCAGAAAATCCAGAAAATCTAAAAAATCTAGAAAATCCAGAAAATCCAGAAAATCTAAAAAATCTAGAAAATCCAAAAAGAAAAGAAAAACAACAAAAAAGAGAAAAACAACAAAATAAATGAATATAAAATAAGGTTTGATTTTATTATTGTTTAAATCCTCATCATTATTAATTGGGGCAGCAGTAATTACTAAATTGCTCATACTTTATTAAAAAGGAAAATAATAAAAAATTGATTTAAAATTATAAATCATTTTTTTTAATAATTTTAATGTGTATGTTTACAACAGCATTACTATTTACTATTCAAACCAATGGATATATTAGCACCTGCTATTTTAAATGTGTAAAAAACATTGATTGTAAAATGATTATTAATAATCATAATTATCACAAATATAATTCTCCAAATTATAAGTCATATGATAAATTTAAAAATAATGAAGTTAATTATAAATCACTTATTCAAGGAGATTCTCTTAAAACCTGGTCTTATAAATCGCCATTTATAGATCAAGTTCAAGTTAAAATCGCAAGTCAGGGGAGACCTGTAGATTCTGATATTGAATTATGGCAAGGTCCAAATAATACACCTTATAAAATGCGTGTATATGTAGAAAATGGAGCTAGACAACCATTTCATGCTGTTATTGAAACTCCTCGGGGACCAAATACACTTGCGATTAGAAATATCGGTCAAATAGAATTTCCGATTCAAGCTAGTGTTAAAGCAAATAATATTATTAATCCATCATATGAATGTCTTAGTTCATTTAAAACAATTCAGGGAGGAGCTCTTCGAACATATTCATTTAACACAATAGTTGAAAATGTTCAAGTAATGTTAAAAACAGATGGTCGTCCTCTTAATAGTAGAATCGAAGTTCTTCAAGGACCGCACAATAATAAACAAGTAATTGAACTATACACAGATGATGGATGTGATAGACCATTCTTTTGTATTTTAGAAACTCCAGGCACATCAAATGTTATTCGAGTTCTAAATACAGCTCCAATTGAATTTCCTCTATTTGCATCAGTTACACCAAATTATATTAATAAAAACTCTGGAATTAATCCAACTAATACTGGTGATGTATTTATGAGAGAAGAATTTAAATATTAACTTTAATGGCTCTCCAAACCATAATTATATAATATAAATATTATATAATTGTAATTATTAATTATAGATTATAATAAATTAAAAAATTATAATAGTTTATAAAGACAGGGTTGTACCACCAGTATAGGTATGAGGAATAGCGTGATAATCATTAACTGGATTATTAGTTGATTTAGTAAAAATAATAGCATTATTTGGGGGTGGGTTTTTTTTGGAGGGTGGGGGTCCATCTGCTATAATCCAGAGCTCAGTAATTGGATTGGATATATCTGTTAAATATCCTTGCCACGTGGCCAGATTGCACGTCTGGTTCGCGGTCCACACATTCTCGTATGCTTGTTGCTCATGTTTGTTTTTTGGAAAGGCATCGAACTTTATCGCCCACGATGGCACGTCGGTCCAGTATGCGTTAAAAAGAAACTCAATAAAAGAATTGGGATATTGAGGCGCCATCGACGAAGGCGGCGTGTCTTTTGGACCATACATCAGATTTCTTTGCGAAAGCCACTGGTTAACACCTATGCTATATAAATAAACAGAAATCCCACTTCCCCCACTGGGTGTAAGAGTGAATAGTCTATGATAAACTAGCGACGCGTTTGAGTTGCCTACAGGGGGCGAATAGAGCTTTACTGCCCCCTCCAGTGTACGTCGTATTGGTCTAAACCCGGTATTGGCTTCTTCAAAACCAGTTCCGGCATTATTTAATGCTCCACAAGGTCCTGCATGTCCAGACCCACGAGCACTTGATTCAGGAACTCTACATTTGGGGGGTACCACATACCCACTATTTCTGGTTCTTCTACGTGCTCTATTAGCTTCTAAATAATTTGTATGACTATTATCATAATTATTTTGATAAAAAGATAATGTTTTTTGTTTAGATAAGTTAATATTTGTACCTTCGCCAATAGATATATTTTTACGTCTACTTATTAATTCTTGACTAGACATGACATTATTTTTTTTCCCATTTAAAACTGGTATATTCTTTCTTCTAGTTGGTGCAGAATAGTTACTTCTTGTCCAAATATTACTATTAGTATTTCTAGGATCTTTTGTTTGGTTAATAACACTTGAACATTTATTATCTTTTAAAGCGTCTACACGGATTGCTCCTGTGGAACAGTTTGGTCCTACCATATAATTTTTGCTATTCATATTATTTGATATTATATACGAGGAACATATTGGTGCATTTAAATATATCTTTCTTCCTTGTGAAAATGTTGAATTATTATCTGCAAATCTTGGTTTTGCAGGCATTGCATTTATAAGATTTTTTTTTGATAAACGTACATCTGAATATTGTCTTATAGGTATAGAAGATGGATTAGAATATTCACCTCTTGGATAATGAACTACTCTTGTTGACATATATATATATGTCAACATGAAAATATTTAAAAAATATACTATAAATATAAATATATGTTATTTATTAATTATATTTTACCACTTTTAAGTTATTTAAGTTTTACACCAAGATTTAAATTAAATAATAACTTAATTAGTAAAACAGTTATGTGTGCTAGTAATAATATTTTTAATAGTACAAAAGGTTTTACTAATGGTTTAATTTTACTCAATGCTAAAGATACTCAGCAATTTGCTATTTCATGGCTTTATAAATCAATGGATTATATTGAGGAACATCCTACATTTGTTTTAGCTGATTTAGTTAGTACACTAACATTTGCTACAAATGATATTTCAAAATATACACTATTTATAGGTTATAAACCTAATTCATTTGAAGAGCCACATTTTATTAGTTGTTGTAATATAGATCCTGCAAAAAGGTTATTATGTATTGAACAAATTTGTACTAATCCATTTATTTTTGAAACCTCATTAACTAAATATAAAAAAAATTTAAAAAATTTAGCAGTTAGTTCAGGCGTTCTTTTACATACCCAGAACTTAAAATATCTTATTAATCCTAGATATTATTTAGAATTTTCGCAATTTCTTAACGACGACTAAAACATTTTTGACAATAACATATATTCCACGAATGCAATGGTTCATCTATACTATCTTCTATCCATTCATGTTGACAATTATCTTTTAAAATTTTATCAACTTCTTCTAATAATTTTATTTGATTATTAAAATAATCTTTTCCAAATAATATATTATTACTATTATGCTGACTTATAATTTTATTTATATTAAAATCTTTGCTACTAGAATAATAAAGTAATTTAAATTTATTATTATTATCTCGTATGGCATTTATTTCTCTCTCTAATGAAAATTTTAAATCAATTAGTGTATCTAAGTTATTTTTTTTATTATTTTCATTTGTCATTATTATATTTTATTTATTTTAAAATATATTTTTCAATTTATTATAATATATTACGTTTAAAATATAAATAATATATATATAGTATATATATATTATTTGCACCATTGGTGTAGTGGTAACATAATTGCCTTCCAAGCAATTGCCTTGGGTTCGATTCCCAAATGGTGTATTATTATTTAATAATTAAATAATAATATATTATAAAATGAAATATAAATTAAATGGTGGAACAATTACTAGTTGTGATAAAACAAAAGAACTAAATACTAAATATCAAGGTTCTAATAATTTAGAATCATTAAATGCTATGATTAAGCAATTAAAAGTATTCGCTTATAATGAATGTAATTCATTTACAGGTAATCCTGATAGTTCTAAATGTAAAACAGCTCGAGAAAAATTAGCTAATTATGATATTAATTTTTGTAATAAATATTTAGCCACAATAAATAGTAAACCTATTATTACAATTCCTCAAAATGAAATTAAATCTACTATGGATCTTGATGATAAGATTGATCTTATAAGGGAATATTTAACTAAATTATCTACACAACAAATTAGGCAAGCTTTACTTAAAAATGAATATAATGTTAATAAAGCTGTTGAAATGTTACAAAAAGGAGGTAATAAAAAGAAAAAAAAGACTTTTAAAAGAAAAAAAAATAAAAAATATAAAAAAACAAAAAAAATATTTAATATATTTTAATTACTTAAATTATAATTTACATATACATTCTTTTCCAATTATCATTTTCTGAAATATCTAATTTAATTAATTTATCAATAATATCTTTTGTTATTTGATATGGAAATTTTATTTCAAGAGGTTTTTCATTTTGAAATAACTTTGTATTAGGTGACATTAATCTGTATAGATTAATTTTTGTATAAATTATTTCTAAACATCTTTTTAAATTTCTAACTCCATCCTCTTTTTCAGTATATTTTTCAATAATATATTTAATTACTTCATCGTCCATAATAATATCAGTATTATTAAATTTAATTTGATTACATATATTTGGTAATAGATAATTTCTTGAAATTTCAATCTTATCTTCTGATTTATAACCTTTTGTTGTAATTCTATACATTCTATCACGTAAAATAGGATTAATTTTAGATTCATCATTATAACTGAATATAAATAATGCTTTGCTTAAATCAAAATCTATTTCTGAAAAATATTTATCATGAAATTGTGTATTCTGTGTTGAATCAATTAAATGAGTTAGTATACCAATTATTTCTTCACCCTTAGGCGTATCACTTACTTTGTCTAGCTCATCAAAGAAGATAATTGGATTTTGACATTTAGTCTGAATTAAAATATCTACGATTTTACCCCAAGTACTACCTTCATATGTATAAGCATGACCTTCTAATACACTTGCATCTGTTGCGCCACCTAATGCAATTAATGAAAATGGTCTATTTAATATTTTACTAATACCATGTTTTACTAATGTTGTTTTACCTGTTCCCATAGGGCCTTTAATTGCAATAGCAGTTCCAATTGCATCTGGATTCACAATCCATTGTCCAAAAATTTGCATTATTTGCATCTTTGCATCATTTAGACCAAATACTGCATTATTTAATATTTCAACTGCATTTTCCATATAATTATTACATTCTGATAACCCATTCTCTATAGTAATTGGAAATTTATGTATATTATTAAATGGAATAGTCATAAATGTATCTATCCAATTTTTTAATTTAAAATATTCACTATTACTTGGATCCATATTTTCTAACATGCTTATTTTTTTTAATGCTGTAATTTTAAATTCATTGGGAATATCTGTTTCTAATAAAGTTATTCTGTATGGTTTTTCTATTTTATAATTTTGATTTATTGCTTTCATATTTAAAATAATTTCTTTCTGTTTTTCATAAGTTAATTCTTTTTTAAAGTAATTAATATCATTTAAATTATCATTCACTTCTAATAATTTTTTAAACTCTTTAATATTTTCTTTTTTACCTTTATCTTTCTTATCTTTTTCATTTTTACCTTTATCTTTCTTATCTTTTTCATTTTTCTTTTTTTTTTCTTTTTTTTCTTTTAATTTTTTATTTGCCAGTAAAACTAATTTACTTTGAAAATTTTTAATTTTACCAGTCATTAATTTTTTTGCTAATTTTCTAATATTTTCTTCTCCATCTTTAAAATTATCACTATTTTCTGATCCTTCATCTGATTCTTCGTCTGATTCATTTTCAGAATCTTTATTTGAATTATTGCTAGATTCACTAGATGTATCATTATCTGAATCTAGACTTTCACTTTCATTTTCAGAATAATTTTCAGATAATTTTTCATCGATATCTTCAATATTACTTAAATTTTCATAACTATTTATTTTAGCAATATGAGTACCATTTAAAATATTTGACTTATTTATAATTATATTACATTTTGGTTTAATTTTATGTCCACGCTTATGAATTACTTTAGTCAATTTAGCTTTTTTTTCTTGAAACTTTGATGGAAAGATTTTAGCTAAAAATTCCTGATAGCTACATTCATCTAACTCATTATCACTTTCAGAATTATCACTACTTACACTTTTATTATCTTCATCATCACTTTCTTCTTTATAGAATTTTCGTTTGCCTGTTGCTTTTGATCGTGTTAAATATCGATGATTTGTTAGTGATTCCATATATATATTTTATTATATATTTTTAATTATTTTTTCAATTTTAAATGAAAATTGAAAATAAAACAATCTAAATATTGTTTTATTAATATAAGGAGATGTCAGCTCTAAATAATTCCTCTTCTAAACATTCCAAAATTATAGGATTACAATTTAGTATATTATCTCCAGATGAAATAAGAAAAGGATCTGTTGCAGAAATTAATAATCGTGATACATATATTAATAATAAACCTGTTATTGGAGGTCTTTTTGATCCACGAATGGGAGTACTTGAGCCTGGATTAATTTGTCCTACAGATGGATTAGATTATATGCAAACACCTGGTTATTTTGGACATATCGAATTAGCTAGACCTGTATTTTATATTCAGTATTTACCTTCAATTATTAAAATTCTTAGATGCTGTTGTATTAAATGTGGTAAATTATTAATTAGTAAGGAAAAACACAGAGAATTATTAAAATTAAATCCTGATGAAAGATGGAATCAAGTTTTTGCACTTGCTAGTAAAATTAAACGGTGTGGCGAAGCAACTGATGATGGATGTGGTTGTAAACAACCATCTAAAATTAAAAAAGAAAATTTAGCTACATTAACGGCCGAATGGGATGGAGTTGATGTTGGTGAAGAATCTTCAAAAGTTATTATTAAATTAACTCCTGAAAAAGTAATTAAATTATTTCGTAGAATTTCAGATGATAATATTAATTTTATGGGATTTAATCCATTATGGTCTCGTCCTGAATGGATGATCTGTCAAGTATTAGCAATTCCTCCGCCAGCAGTTCGACCATCTGTAAAACATGATTCGCAACAACGCAGTGAAGATGATATTACGCACATTATTGTAAATATTATTAAAGCAAATAAAACTTTACAAGAAAAGATTGAAACTAATGCAAATGGAGGAGTTATTGATGATTGGACTACTGTTTTACAATATTATATTGCAACTTTAGTAGATAATAAAATTCCTGGTGTTGCTGCTGTTGCGCAACGATCCGGTAGACCTTTAAAATCAATTAAAGAACGTCTCAATGGTAAAGCAGGTCGAGTAAGAGGTAACCTTATGGGTAAACGTGTTGATTTTAGTGCTCGTTCCGTAATTACACCTGATCCTCAATTATCTATTCGAGAACTTGGTGTTCCATTAAAAATTGCGAAAAATTTAACTAAACCTGTTAGAGTTAATCAAACAAATATTAAATTTTTACTTCAGCTTGTTAAAAATGGACCTGATATTTATCCTGGAGCCAAAATATTAGAAAGAAAAAATGGTGAAAATATTTCATTAAGATATATTGATCGTGAATCTATTAAATTATTTCCAGGCGATACAGTTCATAGACATATGATGGATGGTGATGCTATCTTATTTAATCGTCAACCTACACTTCACCGTCTATCTATGATGTGTCATATTGTTAAGGTTTTATATCAAGGTGATACTTTTAGAATGAATGTAGGCGATACTAAACCTTATAATGCTGATTTTGATGGTGATGAAATGAATTTACATATGCCACAAGATGATGAAGCTGAAATTGAACTACGTAAATTAGCAGCTATTCCTACACAAATTGTCAGTCCAGCTAATAATAAGTCTATTATTGGAATTTTTCAAGATTCACTATTAGGCTGTTATCAATTTACACAGAAAAAATACAACTTTGATGCTAGACAAGCTATGAATTTATTAATGGGTGTTACACAAGTAGATATTTCTAAATTTGAAGATAGAGATATTATAAGTAATTTTGATTTACTTACACAAATTTTACCACCATTAACTCTTAAATATAAAACTAAAAAATTTAAAGATGAAGAAGATTTTCAAACATCTAATAATGTTATTGAAATTATTAATGGTAAATATTTTAGAGGACAAATTGAAAAAGGTGCTCTTGGTGATGGATCGAAGGGTTTAATTCAACGAATCTATAATGATTTTGGTAATCAAGCATCTGCTGATTTTATTGATAATTTACAAAGTATTGTAACTGAATATATGAAATTTAATGCATATAGTGTTGGAATCAGCGATTTAATTGCTGATAAAGCAACTAATGATGCTATTATTAAAGTAATAACTGAAAAAAAGGAAACTGTTAAAAATATTATCGATCAAACACATCTTGGAATATTTGAAAATAAAAGTGGTAAAACAAATGAAGCTGCATTTGAAGATCAAGTAAATAATATATTAAATAAAGCTACTAATGAAGCTGGTCAAATTGGTAGATCAAGTTTAAATAAAGATAATAGATTTATTATAATGGTTAATGCTGGTTCCAAAGGTAGTGATTTAAATATTGCACAAATGGTTTCTGCTCTTGGACAGCAAAATGTTGATGGTAAACGTATTCCATATGGATTTGATAATCGTACTCTTCCACATTATGCAAAATATGATGATACTCCTGAAGCTCGTGGGTTTATTGAAAATTCATTTATCGGGGGATTAACTCCTACTGGACTATTCTTTCATGCTATGGGTGGACGCGTTGGTCTTATTGATACTGCAGTTAAAACAAGTCAAACAGGTTATATTTCTCGTAGATTAATTAAAGCTCTTGAAGATTTAATGATTCGATATGATATGACTGTTAGAAATAATAAGGATAAAATTATTCAGTTTGTTTATGGTGATGATGGATTCGATCCTATTAAAGTAGAAAGTCAAGTAATTCACTTGGTCCAAATGTCTACTGAAGAAATATATGCTCATATTCAATTTCCTATTACTAAAAAATCCGATATTTCTCAACTGTTTAATCCTAAAGCTGCTAAACAGTATAAAAGTGAAATGACTGAGCTTAATAAAGTTACTGATCAATATATTAAATTTATGATTAAATCACAAATGGATATTGTAGATAATGTTTTTAAATATACATCTAATAAACAAGTATTTTTACCAGTTGCCTTTTCATATATAATTAATAATGTTATGGGTCAACAAAATCTTAATGGGAATTCTATTATTGATATTACTCCTCTTGAAGCATATAAAATGATTGAAGATAAATATAAATTACTTGAACAATATCAATATAGTAAACCTAGTAATTTATTTAAAGTTTTATATTATTTCTACTTATCTCCAAGTCACTTACTTATTATTAAAAGATTCAATAAAAATGCATTAAATTGTTTACTTGATACTATTGTTAAAATGTATAAACAAGCTATTGTAAATCCTGGAGAAATGGTAGGTATTGTTGCTGCTCAATCTATTGGTGAACCAACTACACAACTTACATTAAATACTTTTCATTTTGCTGGTGTAGCATCTAAATCAAATGTTACACGTGGTGTACCTCGAATTGAAGAAATTTTATCTCTTTCTGAAAATCCTAAGAATCCTTCTTGTACAATTAAATTATCTAGAGAAATTGAAACTGATCAGACTAAAGCAACAAGTTTAATCCATAGTTTAGAACATACTAAACTTAAAGATATTGTTAAAAATATTAATATTTGTTTTGATCCAGATGATTTAAATACATTAATCAAGGAAGATATCACAATGATTAAGCAATATTATGAGTTTAGTAAAGTATTAAATCAATGTGCTGATATTTCTACTGAAGCTGAACAAAATCAAACAAAATGGTTAATTCGAATTGAATTTTCTCAAACAGAAATGTTAGATAAAAATATAACCATGGATGATATTAATTTTGCATTAAAATATGCTTATCAATCATCTATTACATGTATTTATTCAGATTATAATTCTGATAGTTTAATTTTTAGAATTAGACTTAATACAATTATTAAAGATAAAAAGAAATCTTCTAATGTTCCACATTCTCTTGATCAATCAGATGAAATATATATACTTAAAAATTTTCAAGATGAATTATTAAATAATTTAGTATTAAGAGGTATTAAAAAAATTAAAAAAGTATTACCACGAAAAGTTATTGATAATGTAGAACTAGAAAATGGTAAATATATTAATAAAGAAATTTGGGTTCTAGATACTGTAGGTACAAATTTATTAACTCTCTTATCATTAGATAATATTGATGTTAATAATACTATTACAAATGATATTCAAGAAATATATCGTGTATTAGGAATTGAAGCTGCTCGCAATGCAATTTATAATGAGTTTACAGAAGTAATTGAACATGATGGTGCATATATTAATTATCACCATTTAAGTTTACTATGTGATAGAATGACAGTTAACAAAAACTTAGTATCAGTATTTCGTCATGGTATTAATAATGATGATATTGGTCCAATAGCAAAGGCGTCATTTGAAGAAACTCCAGAACAATTTCTAAAAGCTGCTCGTCATGGAGAACTTGATAATATGAGAGGTATTTCTGCTAATGTTATGTGTGGTCAAGATGGATATTTTGGAACAAGTTCATTTAAAGTTTTATTAGATATTGATAAAGTTATTCAACAAGATGAACAACCAATTGATATTCAAGATAGTGATGATTTAATTGAAAATGAATTTGGTGAAATTAGTGATCCTAATGATCCATGTGCATTAAATAAAATAACTATTCAATCTAATATACAAAACATTAAACAAATTGATCTAGGAGAAGATGATGATTTTGATCCATTTTCATAAATTATAAAATAATATTATATTATATATGAAATCTAAAAATTTAATAAAAATTAAACTTTTTTTTATCTTATTTTTATTGGTAGTTTTTCTTTATTGCATATTTAGTAAATTTATTGTAAATTTTCGTGAAGGTATGGGAATAACTGATTGGATTAATAATACTGGCCATGTACAATGTGCTATTTGTGATTTATTAGATAAACCAGTTAATATTATTAATAAATATACAGGGGATCATCTTAGAGCTGCTTGGTGTTGGGAAGGAAGTCCTAAACCATGTGAAGTAACTGTAGGTACTTCAAATAATGAAGATCAATGGATTATTAGAGATGCCGGTTTAGGTTTTTATTCTATTACTAGTGTTAGTGGAACTAAACCTTTATCAGCTGTTTTTTGTTGGGATGGTAAACCTGAAGACTGTGTTCCTGCAATGTGGGGTAATAGCGAAGAACAATTATGGAGACTAGTATCTAAAGGACAAAATGTTTTTAATATTATAAGTAAACCATATAATCAATACTTACGTACTTCTTGGTGTTGGAAAGGAAGTCCTAATGCATGTAGAATAACTTTTGGAGTTACAGGAGGTTCACAATCTGGCGAAGATAATTGGATTATTCAACCTGCTGTTAAAGAAATTGAAGACTTTGAGGGTATATATGATGCTGGAATATTTGGTTATTTTATTATAATTAAAGATAAAGAAAATAATAAATTTACTGTATGGCCACAGACTAAAGATAGCATTAAAGAATTTGGTCAACAAAGTTCTGCTACAGTTAATACTCAAGGGATGTTAATGTTAACATGGACTGGTGCAATTAAAAATACTCATGCTGGACAAAGAGTTAAAGATGGTATTAAGTGGGATGGTGAGAAAAATGTTTCTTGGATTTATAAAGGATCTCCATATACAAAAGATATATGTGCATATAATTTTAGTCATATTCCACAAGGATTATTTCTTGGTACAACTACTGTTATGTGCCCTGAAGATACGCCATTATGTCAAGGTTATATATATGATGTAACATGGGGAAAATGTAAACCTGCGCCAAATCGTGCCTAATTAATATATTTAAAAAATCTTATAAATATACTTTCTATTATATTTATAAGGGATGGTATTTATTAGATTATTATCACATTTTAGTAATTATAGTATACCTGAAATTACAAATATTAATAATGACTTAGAATATCAATTACTTCATAAAATTGCATATTATAAATATAATATAACTACACAATTTGATAATAAATTTATATACTTAAATGAATTGGTTTTAAAAAATACAGAAATTGATAATATTGAAAGAGAGAGGCTTTTTTCTATGTTTTCAAATGCGCAATTTTATTATCATAAAATTATTAAATTTGCTCATTTATGCAAATTAAAATATTCAAAAAAATATGATCATAATTATGATTTATATTATAATGATTTATCTTTAATTAATAAACAAAATATTATTAAAATTATTGAAAATAATATTGTTTATACTTTTAGATATTCAGATATCATTAGAATAATTAATAAATCATTATGTAATTGTACATTTTTTATTGCTGATCCAAATTTAATTAAAAATCCATATACTAATTTACCATTTTCTTTATCAAATATGTATAATATTTATTTTAGACTTAAATCTTCTAGTTTTAAAATTCCTGAATTATTTTTTTGTCTTTTCAATACTAATTTTAATTATAATACTTTCAAAAACAATTATGAGTGTTTAATACGTGAAAAATATATACAAAATTTTACAAATATGGCTACAAGCGATGATTTATATCAACAAATTATGACAATGATTTATATGTACAATAATATTTTAAATATTATTATTGATTTAAATTATCCAAAAAAAAATTTAATTAATACATTTAAACCATATATTAAAACTTTTTTATATTCTGAATATTCTTTAAATCCATATATTAAAGAAATAAATAAGAATAAACTTGAATTAGATTTAAAACTTTTTACCCAAACACATTATTTTTTTGGTACTAGAATTTTATTAAGAAAAAGAACTTTAAATGGTAATCAAATATATACTTTTGCTGATGCAGTATATAATACATTATATTATGATTATCAATATAATAATCCTCAAAATAATATTCATAATAATGTTCAAGATGATTATGATGAAGATGATGAACAAGATGATGAGCAAGATGATGAACAAGATGATGATCAAGATGATGATGGAGAATATAATGAAGAAAGTGAAGATGAAATTAACCATGAAGAAAATAATTAATAATAAAATAAATTAATTGTTTATAAATTGGAATAAATTATTAAATATAAAAATATGCTAGCTAATTCTATTTTATAATTTATACTATATTTATTTTGAAATTGTTCTATTAAATCAAGTGCAGATTTATTATATGCAAAAAAATAAAATATAAAAAGTGTCATGTTATTTATAGCATTTATAGGATTATTATTTATAAATGGTATAATATAACTAAAAATTTCACTACTTGCAATAGCAACTCCGATATTATCTGGGAGAAATGTACAAGCTGTAATTGCTCTACAAGTTCTTACTAAAGGTACAATATACATGCATTCAATGCTAATTTATTTTTAAATCATATCTATTAAAATATCCTTTTTTGGTGTTTCTCGGATTCTATAATTAATGTATCTTGTATAATTTACAGTATTATGCGGTTGCATAGATAATTTGCCATATAAATTAATTATTGTCATATCTTCATTTATTTTACATGATTTTACTGTATAACTATTATTTTTACATGTTTTTGAAAAATAATTATGCACATATAAATAGTTTGAATTAATATTTTCCCAAGTTAAACGGTTAGGTAAATAAGACATAATAATATTACCAATATCTTGGCCAAAGCAATTTTTTATACAAATTTCTTGACATTCTAATAATTTTTTAAACTTATTTTTAATTATATTTGCAGTATTTTTTTTTGGTATATGTAATTGATATTCCCCAATATTGCTATTGTTATCATAATAAATAATTCTAATAGCCCATTCTTCTCTATAATTGTCAGGCAAATAATCAGGATATACTTTATTTACATATTCTCTCCATTCTCTTTCTGACATATTTCTATTTTTTTGCATTAAAGCATGACGGTAATCCATGATTAATTTTTTTTATCTTTACTATATTATAAAAAAGTAAAAATTCAATTTTTAAAAATTTTTTTTTAATTTAGAATTTCATTTTTAAAAATTGGACATTCATTTTTTCATATTTTCAACTTTCAAATTTTAAAATTAAAAATTTAGTAAAATTTTACATTTTTAAAATATAAATCAAAAATCGTAATACAATTAAAAAAATGCAAATTTAATTTGTTACTTATAAAAAAAAATATATAATTTTGTAGTTTTTGAACTTTTTGTATATCATTTTAATGATATATATATGATATATAAAAGTTCCGGTTTAATTATTAATGAAATTATATATTTTATTAAACATTTATTGTGGTGTAGTTAAAAAAAAAATATAAACTATTTTTTAATGTTATAAAAAAAATGATATATAAAAAGTTCCAAAAGTTCATTATGATAAATTAGTATAATTAAATATTAAATTTAACAAGAAAATCTATATAAATTAAATTATAATTTGGTTTAGGAACTTTTTATTATATCATTTTATAGATATTAAATGATACAAAAAAGTTCTGAAAAAAGTTCCGAATGTTATACATGTATATTATGTGATTATAGTACATGTCGAAAAAGTCAATATGAAAGACATATATTAACACAAAAACATAAAAATCGTGAAAATGATATACATTTTAGTAAAAAAGTTCCAAAAAATTCAGATTTATATGAATGTATATGTGGGAGATCTTATAAGCAAAGGCCAAATTTATATAGACATCAAAAAACATGCAAGGTTATTAATAATGATAATAATAATGATACACATAATAAAATGCATAATGATATAAGTAGTGATGTTATTCAAAAATTACTTCATGAAAATAGTGAAATAAAGACAATGTTATATAAGCAATTTGAAGCAATACGAGAACAACAAGAAGCAGTAGAAATTGAAAATAAAGAGTTAAGAAATCAGTTAAATGAATTAATACCTAGAGTAGGTAATAATATAGTTAATAATACTATAAATAGTAAACAAAAGTTTAATATTAATATATTTTTAAATGAACAATGTAAGGATGCTTTAACAATAAATGAATTTATTGATAAAATAAAAGTAACATTAGATGATTTATTAATAATAAAAGAGAAGGGATTAAGTGAAGGAGTATCGAATATTTTTATAGAGAATATGAATAAATTATCATTATTTGAGAGACCACTTCATTGTACTGATGCAAAAAGAGAAACATTATATATTAAATGTGATGCTAATACTAATAGAGTAGAGGGATGGTCAAGAGATGATGAAAATAAAAATTTGAGAGAAGCTATTAGTAAAGTTACACATCGGCAGAGACAAAATTTAGAGAAATGGGTTGAGGAACATCCTAATTGGGTAAATAATTCTAATGAACAGGAAGAATACATGAAATTAGTAAGAAATTGTACTGAAGATTGTAAAGAAGATAAAATAATTAAAAAGTTATGTAATACAGTATTAATTGGTAGTGATACATCTAAATTAGATTAATTTAGCGACGATGATGTTTTTTACGACGAGTAGAACGTTTTTTATTAGAAGCCCATCCCCCACTGGGTACTATATGAGAAACCTTATTTACACCAGTATCAGCAAATTGCTCCCCTTTACTAAATAAAGAATTTCCTTGCCTTTTAAGTTTGTGCCAATTTTTACTAGTAAAAGCTCTTCCCTCATTCATCCAACTTTTTCCAGTATTTCTTAAATAGCTAGCCGATCTAGATCCAAATGATTTAATATGTTGTTGTACAGCAGTGGCATCAGTGCGTGCCGCTTGAGCATCTTGACTTATTCCTAAAGGAATACCACCTTTATGTTTTCTAAGTTTTTTAGAAGATTTATGCATTTTATGTTTATGTGAACGTGCCATTATATATTATGTAAATTTTTTTTATTTTTATAAATATTTAAAAAAAAATTGATTTAAAGATAATTTTTAATATTAAACTATCAGAATAGAATGACAGACTCAGAGGTTCAGCAGATGGTAATTGATGGTGTTGTTTTTGATTCAACTAATGTAAAATACAGTAAGCCGAAGGTAAATAATATGGGAGGAAAAAGTGTTAATATTCTAAGTTCAAGTTCAAATAAGACGTTACATCTCGCTACACCACTTCTATTAACTTGGGGTGTTAATGAGTATCGTGATGATAAAACTGGTAAACTGACATATGATATGACTCTACAGTTTCCAAAAGATGACTATTCAAATCCTCAGACTCAATCATTTCTAAACAATCTTAAAAAGTTTGAAGAAATGCTTAAAAGTGATGCAATTACTTATTCAAAAGATTGGATGAATAAAGCTAAACTAACTCCTGAAGTTGTTGATGCTCTATGGACGCCAATGCTAAAATATCCTAAGGACCAAACAACACAGGAATTTGATTATGATCGTGCGCCGGGTCTACGTGTAAAGGTTCCATATTATGAAGGTGAATTTAATAGTGAAGTATATGATCTTGAAGGAAAAGCTCTATTTCCAAATGATGCTGGAAATACACCAGTTGATCTAATTAGTAAAGGTGCTAATGTAGCTACTGTGATTCAGTGTGGTGGTCTATGGTTTGCAAATGGTAAATTTGGTGTAACATGGAGACTTGTGCAGGCAGTAGTAAAGCCAAAAGCTTCTCTTCGGGGGAAGTGTCTAATTAAACTATCGTCTGCTGATCGAGAAACTCTTGAAAAACATACAGATGAAACACCTGTTGAAAGTGAAGCAGTAGAGGTAGAAGATTCAAGTGATGAAGAAGAAATTGTAGTTTCTGATGATAAAGTTGCTATTTCAGTAGAAACACCTCCGTCTACACCTAAAGTAGAAGAACCTCCTCCTCCTCCTAAGAAGAAGGTAGTACGTCGCAAGGTTAAATCAGATGACTAAATATTATAATTAAACTTAAATACTTAAGAATAATAAAATAAAATAATAATTAATTTTATTGTATAATATAATAAAATTAATTATATTTTTTACATGTCTAAATATAAATCAATAAATATACTAGACTTATTGGTTATATCAAATATTTTTTCAGTATTAATTTTTGGTATACCATTATCGGAAATTTTATATTGTTGATATCTTTTAATATATAATTTATCTACAGGAATAGAGTAATTTAAATTACCTATATTTATATCTATAGTATTTTTGTTAAAAATATCTGTGATTTTTGTATTAATATTAATATACATATTATTGTTTTCATCAATATAAATATATTCTGGTAATTTTGGTTCACATTGTACAATTAATAAATAATTAGAAATTTCATAGAGTAATTCATGATGCCAATAGGGAATATAATAATCTTCGTTATTAATATTGATTTTATGTAAATCAGAATTTAATAAATTATCTAATGTTGGCATGATTTTAATAATTTTATCATTTTTTGTATATTCATTTACAATTATATTAATTGTATTAATAAAATTTTCATTAAAATTTAATATATTATTATATTTATTTAGAACTTCCTTAAATTGCAAAAGTGTATTTTTTGGAAATTTTTTAATAATTTCAATAGTTATTTCATTATATTTAAGATTCATTAATGACAAAAATTTTTTGTTATCTATGTTTTTATTTGATATTATAGAGAGAAAATCATTAACTAAATCAGTGTATGAAATATTATTTTCTTTTTTTTCATTATTATTAATTTCTTTTAAAAAATTATATGCTTCATTTACTTCTTGAAATATTTGATTAGTATTTACATTATTTTTATCTGGATGATATTTTAATGCTAATTCTATATAGTTATGTCTTAGTTGTTTTTGAGTATAATGTGAATTTAGATTTAATATATTAATGGCTTTTTTATAATTCATGAACTATTGATATTATATATAATATATACCTTTCTAAATGATATATTGGTCTATAATTATTATTATATAATTTAATAAAATTATAAGATTCAATGACAATATTATTATATTTGGTAAAAGAATTGATATAATTTAAATTAACTAATTCATTTATTATATATAATAAGACATCAAATATATTAAATTCAAAAATACATATATCATATAATAGTTCTCTCATTTGAATAAATTTACTATCATTATAGTTAGTAATTAATTCTATTATCTTATTGCATGTATTTTTATATGGTAATTGAATATATTCAATATCTTTAATATCTGTGTGAGTATTATTTTTTTTAAAATCTTTAATATCTTTAATATTATTGATATTGTTAATATCAATACTTTTATCTATTTTAATTTTAAAACATTTATTATACATAGTTTTACTTGGCCTTGGGATAATTAATTTCTTACAACAATTTAAAATATTATCAGGAATAAAACTAATATCTGTAGTAATTATAAAAAATTTAATTGTTATGCCAGCATTAAATTGATTTTGCATATAACTATAAAATATTTCTAATAATTCTGAATGTATGTTTTGAAAATTTTTACATACGATAATACCATTTTTAGTATTATTACTTGAAATTATATCATATATTTGAAGATATAGATCATGCCAAATAATTTTAGAATTACATCCGAGTAAAGAGAGATCAATCTCATAATGAATATCACTTATTTTTAAATTATAATTACTTTTATTACATGCAACTATAATTTTTTTTTCATATTTAAGATTACTTGGACTTAATGGCTTAATTAAATGAAGAGTTTTTGTATATTTTCCAATACCTGGTGGACCATAAATAATATAATTAGGTATTTTTTCTACTGATTTTATATTATCATTTATATTATTTAGTGAACAATTTTCTAATAATTTAATGTATTCATCAAAATGACTTTCCAAATATTTCATATCTATTTAAACATATAGCATATTTTTAAATGCTTAAAAACAACTTATATTATTTTAATAAGCCTATGAATTTAGTTTTAGATAGAGATAAATATGATATTGATAATGTTTTTTTTTATGATCCTGTTAAAAATACTGTAATGGATGATAGTATTTTCATTAGAATAATATATTCTAATGAGCATATAATACTTAATGGAATTTATTTTAATGTAAATTTAAATATTAATAATATGGATAAGGAGTTAAATTTTTTACAAATGTTTGAAGAAAATTTGTTAAATGGTTATGATATAGGAAAAAGAAAAATACATATTAAAAAAATAAAAGAACATCTTATGTATCTAATTAAAAAAATTTATAATGATAACATAAATATTAAATATTTATTAAAAATATCTGGTATTTGGGAAGGTGAACATAATATAGGATTGACATTTAAATTTATATTTCAAGGTAATTAACCATCAGTAGAGAAATATTGTAAAATAATATAAGTAATTCCTAATAATATAGAATTAAATACTGTTAATAAGTAAATCATATATCTCATTGGACCATTTGGATCATCCTTTCCATTTATTAAATAATTTAATAGTATTGACATTTGTATTAATAATAAAAAAGAAAAGGTATTGCTCCATGTATAATATTCATTTGCTACATGATGTGATAATAATCTATCTTGAAATTTCATTAATTGAGCTACAGCAAGACCTAATACTGCAATAGTAAGTATAGTTGGCAATGGATATCCCACAATTCTATATAATGCAGTTGATATTTTACTAATTATAGAAGAATTAGGGTTAGCTTTTATTGTATTAAATTTAATAGAAAAAGGAAGTAATATTAATAATCCAATAGCAGAAACCATATAACCAGCAATAGATGTTTGAAGTAATCCTTTATGTAATGCTTCTTTATTATTATTTTTCTGAAAGTAATTTCCTATAGCAGCTAATATAACTCCTATAATAATTAATGTATATATCATATACTCAAAAAATTTTTGATTTCTAACTTTAGTAGTAGTATATTGTGGTTTTACTTTTGTAGAATCCATATAAATAATATGACTATTTTATTTTTTTATTTATTTATATTTTGTATGTAATTTTAATCCATTCTAATAATTGTTTTAAATCACAATTTAAATAATCATCCTCAAAATCTTTAATTTTAAGAAATTTTGGTTTATTCATTTTTTTTGTCTTATAAAATATATAATTTCCATATTGTCCTTTTCTAATAGATAAATCCTCATTAATAATTCTTAAAATATTATTTTCTTTAGTGTTATTATTTTCAATATATTTAATAATATCATTAATAGTAATATCTGAATCTTGAATATTAATATCATTAATTGATTTTTTATTCTCTCCCCATGTAACATATAATCCAAATTTTCCTTTTTTAAGTATTAAATCTTGATCTTCATATTTTCCTAAAATCCGATTAATATTTTTTTCTTCAATTATATCATTAATTAAATATTTTCCCTGTTTAAGTTTTTCTAATTCTATATTACTTTTAATAGATAGAAATTCAGTTTTATCATTTTTATTACTTTTAATTACAGGACCATATTTGCCAATCATATAAGTATGGTTTTCATCAATTTTAATCTCTTGTCTATCATTATTTTCAGGTGTTAATTCATTAATTTGATCAAGACATTTTTTACATAAAGTTTGATATTCTTTATCACCATTAGCAATTGCGTCTAATATATCTTCCATTGTTCTTGTATAATCATAATTAAATATATCCGGGTATTTTTCTATTAAAAATTCTATAACTAATAATCCTGTTTGTTGAATTACTAATTTATTTTTTTCATTACCAAACTCTTTAGACTTTTCAATTTCAATAATTTCATTATTTTCTAACTCAAAATCACAACAATTTAGAGTTTTACCTTTTATATCTTGTTTTTTAACATAACCTCTTTCTTGAATTTTATCTACAAGAGATGAAAATGTTGAAGGTCGTCCAATTCCTTTTTGTTCTAGTAACTGAACTAATTTAGCCTCAGTATAATGATGTTTAAGATCTTTAAGTACAAATTTAGAAACTATTTTTTTATAATTAATTACAGGATTTTTAATTTTTGGTAAAAATTCATATGCAATTTGTTTATCAGAATCAGGTTTATCTCCTTCAATAATTTTCCATCCATCAAAAATTATTTTTTCTCCTGTAAATCGATATTCTAATTTTTGAGGAGCACTTATTTTAGCTAATATAGTATTAAATATTGCATCTGCCATACAACTTTGAATTGTATTTTTCCATATTAATTTATATAATCTTCTTTCTTTATTGGAGAAATCATCATCTTTTGGTAATTCAGTTATATTAATATGAGTAGGTCGTATGGCTTCATGAGCTTCTTGTGCTATAGTTTCTTTTTTAGTTTCCTTTTTACTTTCTTTTTTTGACTCTTTCTTAGGAACCCCTGATTGACTCAATAAATCAGGATTTTTACATATATAATTATCACCATAATTACTTATTATAAAATTTATAGCTTTTGTAATAAATTCTTTACTATAAATTTTGCAATCGGTTCTCATATATGTGATATATCCTCCTTCATATAACTTTTGACATGTAGCCATAGTATCTTTAGGTGACATATGTAATTCATTACTAGCAGTTTGTTGAATAGTACTCGTCGTAAAAGGTTGCGGTGCTTTTCTAATAGATTCTTTAGGGTTATCACAAGTTAATTTGTGATCATGATCTACTGAATTTTCTAAAAAATCACATATTTCATCCTCATTTGTAAATATATGATTTAATATAAAATTAAACATTTTATCAGTAAAATATCCAGTTGTATTATAAGATTTAGAACCAGGTGATTTATTAATATCAATATAATTATCATATATAAGACGTAATGCAGGAGTTTGACATCGACCAGCGGATAATCCTTGTTGTTTGCGAGAAATATGTTTCCATAAAACAGGAGAAATTTTATAACCAACAAGTAAATCAAGAATTTGTCTTCCAAGTTGAGCATTTATAAGATTTGTATTTAAAACGGTAGGACTTTGGATAGCTTTATTAATAGCAGTTTTTGTAATTTCATGAAATATAATTCTTTTAGTTGTTTCTATAGGTAAATTAAATATCTGACAAATATGCCAACCAATTGCCTCGCCTTCTCTATCATCATCAGTTGCAATAATCACTTCTTTACATTGTAAAATTAATTGCTTAATTTTATTAATTTGCATACGTTTATTCTCAATTATTGAAAAATTTGGTGTAAAATTATTTTCAATATCTATATCTTTTAATGATAATAGATTTCGTAAATGTCCTATACTTGCAATGCATTTATAACCAGGTCCCAGATAACTTTCTATTTTTTTACATTTAGCAGGGGATTCAACTATTACTAATATATAAGTCATTAATATTTTAATTAATAATAATTAAAATATTTCAATTTTAGTATAAATATAACATATGATATTATAATATCATTATATGAAATTATTATTGTTCATAATTAACATAATTAATTTAATTAATGCTGCTTATATACCACAAATAGGTAATATATATAATAAACAGTTGGTATTTCCACTAATAGGAAGACAATTGATTGAAACAGAAATAATATCAAATACTTTATTAGAAGTTAGATTAAGTGGGTTAGTAAATGATAATGGTAGTGCTAAATATACAATTAAAGATAATAATATAGAAATTGAATTAAGTGATAATTTAAAAGAATTAATGAAAAAAAAGAGAAGTGAATTTAAATTTTCTCATTATGATATTGATAAAGATATTGTTTTTATTAATTTATTTATTAAACTAATATACTTTAAAAAAACTATTTCATTAACTAGATCAAATTAAGGTAATGTATTATTACCACCTCGAGAGCTAATATATTTCATTTGTTCTGGAGAAATACATGCACATCCGGTAGAACTTGAATATTGTTGTGGTGTAAAGCAACAATCAGGTTTAAATTGATTTTGGGCCCACATAAAAAGTTGACCTTTAGGTAATGGAACAGGACCTCCTTTATGACCTTGTAAAGATGCATATAAACTATTCATAGCATTACTAGAAGACATAGGTGGCATATTCCATCTATCACCTGGAACTCCATTAGACATATTCCATCCAATTGGGGCGCCCATAAAACCTTCTTTTTTATTTTGTTGAATATGAGTACATCCACATAATGTGTGGCATGCGATTATAGCACCTATAATTAATGTTACAATAGTAACAAAAAGATTGATATGAATGCCCATAACAGAAAAATTTGTTAAACTCATGACTATACATAATTATTAGATAATTATTTAATAATTAGGTATTATATTCCCTAAATCTACCAATGGGGTAATACTGAACTAATACCTTCACCAAAAATATTGTCAATACTAATAATAAATGGGATTAATGGAATACTTATTGCAACAAAAATAGCAATAAGAGGCGCAGCTAGACCCCAACCAACAAATGGTATAAATAATAATCCTGCTATACTTGCAACTAAAGCCATAACAATCATAAAAATAATAATATGAATAATATTTAGTAAAGTAGATTTCATTAAATAATAACTTCCAAAGACTGTATATAATCCAGCAGTATATGAACCTCTTGCTTTACTTAAAAAGTCTTTCATAGTAATTGTCATATGTAGTGGTGGCATCATAACATTTAATGTTCGACCAGATATATTAGATGCAGTATTTGCTATATCATTTCTAATATTATCAATAAAACTTCTAATAGAATCAACTGCTTTTGATGCATCATCAGTAACTGTACTTGCTAGTTGTTTAGCATAATATAAAGGAGCAAAAGCATCTTGTACAATTGATTCTAGAATATTTCGTACACATCCACTAAAATTATCATCTATTAATTCCATATTAGTTTTATTAGGTTTTGTACCATGTAATACCATTCCAGCAAAAGGCATTAAAACAGGATTGCATTTTTCCGTTGGCCATTTTTCACGTAATAAAGGAATATGATTTAAAACATAATAGTATATTATCGCAATAGAGAAAATATAAATAATGAATGTACTTATTACAATATCTGCTCCATACATAGAAATATAAGAATTTTTATGATGTTTATATAATTTTTCAATGATAACTTCAATATTGCTCATATATAGTAGAATGATAATATATATGAACAATATTAAACATTTTTAGATGGAGATCCTTGATTATCTTCCCAATCATGAAAAATATAATTTGCTAAAGGAATTGTATGATCACTGGTAATTAAACAAACTAAATATCTACTATTTATATCAGTTAATTTTGCATCAGGATGATCTTTTACATGTATAAAATTATTAATATTTTTATCATAGATTAAATGCGAACCTGAAACAATAATTTTTTCATTATTAAATGAGTATAATTTTTCAATATACCCTCCATTTTCATCAATGTTATATAAATTCATACAAGCTTGAATAACTTGTCCATTTTTTAATATCTCTCCAGGTAATAAATTTTTAAAAGATTTTGTAGTTCCATTATATAATTCAACTAAAGTTTCTGGATAAAAACATAATGCGCGAACAAGTTGTCCAGGTGGTCCACTCCATGCTGAATTCATACTATCTATTGATCCTTCTAATAAAAACATCATTACAGTAAGTGTACCAATTGATTTAGCCATTAAATCTTTAATTTGTATAGTTTGGCGTTGTATGGATATTAAAAAATTAAGAAATACTCCCATCACTTCATGAATAATATTTGCTATAAAATTACGTAATTTGTCAAAAAATGCTCTAACAAAATCTAATGCTTCCATCAAGTCATGTGTAATATCACCAATTACATTTTCTACATAATGTAATGGAGCTAGAAAATCTTGCATAAAAGTTGTTTGTAAATTTTGAATACAATATGTAAAATTAGTCATTGTATCTTTACCAAATACATGTGCAAATGGCATAATAACAGGATTACATCTATAAACAGACCATTTATTTTTAATATTTTCAATACCTACTGCTAAAATATTAATTCCAAATAATGCAATAAAAATAATAATAATAATAATAGTTAGTAATATATCAGTTCCTTGCATAATAAATTATAGTGTTATTTTTATTTATTATTTGATACAAATAATAATTGAAATGATATAAAAAAATAAAATAATATTAATATTATGACGGAAAATGAAGAGATTGATATTCAAGACCCAGATGTTCAATTATTAGCAGGAGAATTAATATTTAATCCTTTTAATTCATTAAATACTGAGATTACATTGAATGATATTCAATCTATTCTCAAGATGTATGGTGTTAATTATAAAATTGATAATATTGATTTATATAAAAGAGCTTTTGTACATAGATCATATACTAAACGACCGATGTTAGAAAATGAAGAATCACAAATTAAGATAGCAGATAAACCATATAATTGTTTATCCTTAAAAACTAAATCAAATGAAAGATTAGAGTTTTTAGGGGATGGAGTGTTAGAACTAGTTACTAAATATTATCTATATAAACGATTTCCAAAAGCAGAAGAAGGATTTATGACAGAAAAAAAAATTGCACTAGTTAAAAATGAACATATTGGTAAATTAGCATATGAATTAAAATTACATAAATGGTTTATTATATCTAAACATGCTGAAGAAAAAAATACTAGAACAAATTTTAAAAAATTAGGTTGTCTTTTTGAAGCATTTTTAGCTGCAATCTTTTTAGATGTTAATAAAATTAGTATAAGAGATTCAGATAATTGGTTCCAAGAAGTGTTTTCTACAGGTCCAGGATTTCAAATGGTTCAAATATTTATTGAAAATATTTTTGAAAAACATGTAGATTGGATTATGTTAATTAATACCGATGATAATTATAAAAATAAATTTCAAGTACTAGTTCAAAAAGAATTTAAAATAACTCCAGTATATATTCAACTTAACTATAATAATGATATAGGATATGAAATGGGTGTTTACATTTGTTTAGGACAAGAGCTTCATGAAACAGATATTAAATATGCAATTGATTTTACTACAATTGGCTCATTTGCTAATATACATAAACAATTAGAAAATGAAAATAAATTACTAATATACATGAGTAAGGGTGTTCATAAAATTAAAAAAAAAGCGGAACAAATTGCTTGTGAAGCAGCTATTAAATTAGTAGAAATTAATTAATATCTTTAATATTTAATATATAAATATATTAAATATGTCTGAAGCTTCTCAAATGATTTTAGATAAATTAAAACAAAAAAAACAACCAAAAGAGAAAAAAGAAATAATAGTTAGATATTCTAAGCCAGAAAAACCAATTGTAATTGAAACACCTATTGAAGATAAACGAACTACCACTAAAATTAATAGAGATGAAATATTAAATCGATTAGGAAAAAAACCAGCTATTTATAGTGAAATACCAAAAGCAATTATTAAAAAAGAAGAAGAAACTTTTTTAGTTGAGGATACTGCTGATACTAAATTAAAAACTGAACAAAAAGTCAAAAGTTTAACTAAACCAGCTGCACCAATGTCAAGTACAGAATTAACTGAAGAAGATGAAAGTTTATTATTAGCAGCTTTAGAAGGTGAACCAATTGATTTATTGCCTTCTAAACCTAAAAAAACTTCTTCTCAGACAGTAACGAAAAAAAGTAAGATTAAAATTAGTACTCCTGGGACAATTATTACAAAACCTCCTGAACAAATTGATATATTAAATGCAAGATTACCAAAATCAAGTATATCTATTTCTGCTTCACCATATTTTTTAAATAATAGAGAGATATTTGTAAATTTTATAACTTCACTTTTAGAAAAATATAGTAAAGAAATTAAAGAAAATATACAACAATATAGTTGTGATTCAAAAGATGATCTAGAATTTACTTTATTAACTCATCAAAGAATTGTTCGGGAATACATTAATTTAGTAACACCTTATCGAGGGCTTTTATTATATCATGGATTAGGATCAGGTAAAACATGTTCATCAATTGCTATTGCTGAAGGCATTAAAACAGATCGTGAAGTTATTATAATGTTACCTGCATCATTAGAAGTTAATTATCGTGAAGAATTGAAAAAATGCGGTGATCTTTTATATAAAAAAAATCAGTATTGGGAAAAAATAGATACTAATAGTAATCCAGCACTAATTCAGCCATTATCATATATACTAGGTTTAACAACTGAATATATTAAAAAAATGGGTGGGGCATGGCTTGTTAATGCATCTAAAAAGTCAAATTATATGGAATTAGATAGTATTGCTAGACAAAGTTTAGATGATCAGATTAATAAAATGATTGATAATAAATATAAATTTATTCGTTATAATGGATTGAGACAAAGACGTCTTGATCAAATGGTAAGTGAATCTTTTATCCAGGGATTAAATGGTAATCCTTTTTCAAATAAAGTAATAGTTATAGATGAAGCACATAATTTTATATCTAGAATAGTTAATAAATTAAAAAAACCTAAATCATTAGCAATACAACTTTATAATTATCTTAAAAGTGCAGAAAATAGTAGAATTGTTATGTTATCAGGTACACCAATAATTAATTATCCTAATGAATTAGCAATTATGATGAATATATTAAGAGGAAATATACGGACATGGAGTTTTCAGCTTAAAAATAAAGGTAGTTATAAATTGACAAAAGACTCAATTATAGCTTTATTAAAATCAAATCCTTTAACAAATAATTTATTAGATTATTTACAATTTAAATCTACACCAGAACCAAATATTACAATAACTCGTAATCCATTTGGATACTATAGTCAAACAAGTTCTAGCGGCGACTATTTAGGTGTTCAAGTTGGTGAAGAAGGTGCTGTTTCAGATGAAAATTTTTTAAAATTAATTACAGAAGTTTTAGCTACAAAAGATATTGAGATAGTTGAACCATCAATTACTGTAACTGATAATACTTGTTTACCTGATACATTAGATGATTTTAGTGAAATGTTTATTAATACATCAAGTAAAGAAGATTCTAATGTTATGAATATGGATTTATTTAAACGTAGAATTTTAGGTTTAGTTTCTTATTTCCCAGATATTGAGGAATTACTTCCAAAATATGATAAAGTTGATGATTTAGACATAATAAGAATACCTATGAGTAAATTTCAATTCTCAGTTTATGAAGAGGCTAGAGTTCAGGAGAGAAAAATAGAAAAAAATAATGCTAAAAAGAGAGCAAAACAAAGTAAAGGTGGTGCAGATGGATTATATGAAGAGGCAGTTTCTACATATCGTATATTTTCTAGAGCTTTTTGTAATTTTGTATTTCCAAGACCCGATATTATTCGACCATTACCAAATTCAAGTAAAGAAATTTCCAATGTAATAAATGAATCAGCAAATGAAGATCTAGTTGATGCTATAATAGAAACAGAGGAAATTGATGAAGAAACTGGTGTACCAGTTACAACAACAGTAAAAGCAGATGAACAAGGAATTAGTAAGGAGGAAACAATTACTTATGCTCAATCAATAAGAGATGCATTAAGAGATTTAAATGATCGGAGAGAAGAATTTTTAACACCTAGTTCACTTGAAACATATAGTCCGAAATTTTTAAATATATTAAGTCGTCTTGTTGATGCAGAAAATGTAGGCTCGCATCTAATTTATAGTCAATTTAGAACATTAGAAGGAATAGGTATATTATCATTAGTTTTAAAAGCTAATGGATTTGCTCAATTTAAAATTGCAAAGGTAGGCACTGAATGGCGATTAGATTTAACAGAATCTGATTATAGGAGAGAAGATTTTGTAGGATTTTTTATTCTATATACAGGAACTGAAGGTTCTGAAGAAAAAGAAATATTAAGAAATATATTTAATAGTAACTGGGATTCAATACCAATTGTATTGAAAGAACAAGTAATAGCATTAGGTCTTGGTGACAATAATTATATGGGTAATATAATTAAAGCAATAATGATTACAGCATCAGGCGCAGAAGGAATATCTTTAAGTAATGTACGATTTGTTCATATTACTGAACCATATTGGCATCCTGTGCGGATTAATCAAGTAATTGGAAGAGCAAGACGTATATGTAGCCATAAAAATTTACCTTCTGAACTTCAAACAGTTAAGGTATTTTTATATTTAATGATGTTTACAGAAGAACAATTAAAAGATGATGCCGCACTAGAATTAAAATTACATGATAGAAGTAAAATAGATCCAAAACAGATATTAACTAGTGATGAGGCATTATATGAAATAGCAAATCAAAAAGAAAAAATTAATTCTGATTTACTAACAAATATTAAGGAGGCTTCTATAGATTGTAATGTACATAATAAGATAGGAACATCGAAAGAATTAAAGTGCTTTACATTTGGCTCAGTTAATCCAAATAAATTTTCATATACTCCTTCTATATTTT
>MDTC01070353.1_pt1 | contig 29437 bp, 27 predicted proteins | sample 811181 | NCBI WGS metagenome assembly MDTC01 (sample SAMN05326644, study PRJNA326480) | marine metagenome | isolation source: seawater | place: Pacific Ocean: North | collected 2011 | reverse complement strand
TATTTACGTATTTCTGTTATTTTATTATCTAACTTTTTAATAAGTAACTACTAATGTCTTTAGCAATGAATGCCGCACCATTTGACAATCTTGATCATCCACCGATGTACCTTTCTCCTTCGGGAGGAACAAAACAAAAACCTAGAAACAATAGAACCGTAAAACTGCGTCATGGTGGAAATCATGCAAAAATATCTTCAGATAACGTCAATCATGTATTATCAAGCATTCACAATGGAACAGGAACAGAGGCAGGTTCGGGACCTGCTTCTGGACCTTTTCAATCAGGTGGAAGCGAGATGGGAGATTTCACGCCTCTTGAACCACCTGTTTCTGCCGGAGTAGAACAAACTAAGAGTAGAGAAGAACCTCCTCCAAGTGAAGCCGTATCCACACAAGCAGAATATAACCCTAACGATACCGGAAGAATTCTCCCCGAATCACCTATATCTAGCAATAACGTAGATTATGACAAATACAGAATGTATATGCCAGACTACAAAAAAATGTATGGAAACGATATTGAAATAGATGAAATGGCTGGAGCTGTATCAAGTAAGGTGGATTCAACTACTACATTATATGGACCCGCACCACCATCAACTAACTTTCAAGGAGGAAGTGGAAACCATTATCCTCTTGCAAACGACCCTCTTATCGCAAAATTAAATCATGTAATCCATTTACTTGAAGAACAAAAAGACGACAAAACAAGTCGTGTAAGCGAAGAAATCATATTATATTTCTTCCTAGGTATATTTGTTATATTTATAGTAGACTCTTTCACACGTCTTGGTAAGTATACACGTTAATTTGTTTCATAATTTTTATGATACTTTGTAGCATACTCTCTTGATATGAAACTATTTTCTTATGATTCTAGTTTCATACTATTTGCTCTTCTGTTTCCCAACCATCTGTAAATGTTGCAATGTATCTAGCTATATCACGCGAAATATTGAGTCGTTTGCATACAAGAAATGAATAAATTGTTGGTAGAATGTCTTTTTTTATCCAAAACAATTTTTGAACCTGTGTTAGTGGAGTGTATACAATGTGTTTATGATTTTCTTGATATATTCCTACACTGGGTATAATATCATTATGTATAGATCCTATAATATATTGCGGAACAGGTATTACACGACATGTTCCCACAAACTCTTCCGAATCTCCATTAGTATAATGACCAGTAGAAACAACACGTATTTTTTTGTGTTTTAAACTTATATATTTACCGTAATCTCTTACAGTTATCATAATAGTAAAATATAACTAAGTGACCCTCACTTATATACAAACAAATATTAATTTATTAGTAACACTTTATTAGGTTGAAATTGCTTGCACGCAAAATTGTAGAAAAAGTATGCGTTGGGGCTCTGAAGATAGACAGGGGATTTCTTTTTTAAGTTAGATATGATAATGTGATTATCTGATATGTCATCTGCTAAAAAGTATACGTATCCTTTGTATTCGTCTACAATCTTGGTAATAGACAGTTTGCATCCATGTGAAAATAGTTCGTCCGAAGTTCTCTTTCCTTTTACTGAAGCAAACAAAGAGAGAAGTTTGGAAGTTGAATTGTCATAATATGTGCACGTATCACGAAAAAAATACACGGATCTGATGACTCCTTGAATATCAATTATCATATAAACGTAAATATTATTTGTTTTCATTAACTCCATTATGTTACCGTATGAAGAGTATAGGTATATGTCAAACTTACCTAATGACTCTATCAAAAAGTCTTTCACTAAATAAAAATTAGATGAGTCGCATCTTACTATTTTTCCGATGTTAGGTTGTAATTCAGGAAGTTTTGTCCAGTTACGCATATCAAACCCAATAGTATCAAACGTGCATAGCGGTACAATTCCCATAACAGTATCTTCTCTTTTGAATAATGCAACTGTAACTTTTTTGTTTGCACGACGAACGTGATATTCATGTGTGTAGATATTATCACTAGCAAGTCCTTTTCCTCGATAATCTTGTCCAACGCACAAATAATCTACGTAGTTCATTTCAAATGGCAAAATATCTTTTCCAGAAACATTTTTAAACAAAAGTTCGCAAAACATTGGACGTGTTGTCATTGTAGATGCAATTTTTCTTCTCTCTAACACCTCATTTGTTTTGGGATTATGTAACATTTCACTTTCGTATTTAATGCTTATGTACGATTTATTGTTATGACCTTCAAAATAAGCAGCAATATTCTCATTAGTTGGTGTATAGGCTATTTCTTCTTTTTGTAAATAACAGTTTCGTATAAACCTACAGAAGTCTTCTGATTCAGTTACAGTAAGCTCATTCATAGCTTGAAACGTAATATCGTCTCTGTAATATCTTGTTTTTTCAGGAAGATTTGGATTGATAATACCGGGAGGAAACAAGTAGTAATTGAGGTCGTACTTATGAAAAACAGGCTGTGTGGACCAGAATCTATATTTGATTCTTACGAATGCATGAAAAATTATCAGCATAGATAATATAACCACAGCTGCGTATAACACGTAAATATACATTATAGGTATCTACAATTAGATACCTATAATATTTAGACTATTTCACCTTGTAATTGAATATAATAATTTTAACTACTCGTTCAACTTTATACTACAAATTGCTTAATGCTTGCGGCTCTTGCGGGTCTTACGGCTCTTGCGTCCCTTCTTCTTGTGGGACTTCTTGTGAGACTTCTTGTGGGACTTCTTGCCGTGCTTGCGAGAGCGACGACGACGTCCACCAACGGTAGCGGCATTACTAGGAGCAGAGAAGGGTTCAGGGTAAGCACTCATCTTATAACATATACTCAGAAAAAAACTTATTCTGGTTTTTGGAAGACATATAGATACTGAAATTCGTATTCTGCCTTAACCATATGTAATTTCTCCGCGACCAAAAATCCACAAGTCTGAGCTAGTGCTGCGATACGTTGATCATCTTCCATATACATCTGGTGCTTATTCTTCCTAAATAGCTTGTTTGAATCGCGAGTAGTAAACTTTTCAGTAAATGTAGCCGTGTCGTCATCTTTTAAGTCAAACTCAGCATTGTATTTAAACTCGTCAAAAATAATGTTACTGTGTGTAATTCTTTTTTTGGCGTATCTTTGTGGAGACACCATTCTTAAAGGATTTGCAGGAGGAAGAATCGGATCAAACATTTCATTATCCACTACGTGAACAATAAGATGACCTCCAGGTTTTAACCAGTTATAGCAATTTTCAAAGAATTGTTTTTTGTCTTTAAAATAATAAATGGTAAAGTAAAAACATGTAATGTGTGTAAACTCACTACTTTTAAACAAAGACGGGTTCAACGCATCCCCGTAAACATATTTGTTATCTGGATAAAGCTCTTTTGCTTTCCTAATCATGGCTTTGGATTTGTCAACACCAATAGCGTTAGTGATACCTAATTCTTTAAACTGTTTCACGTGATGACCAGTTCCCGAGCCTATATCTAAAATAATACTTTGTGAAGTGGCTTTGGCATTTTTCTCTGTAGCGCGCATTTCAAACTCATTTTTTGGGTGAGCATATGTAAGTGCATCGTACACGTTGGCATAGAAATCGTCGTATATCTCGTTACCCTCACGCAACTTCAACTCTTCTTTGTTACCGAACCCCTCGTATTTTGTGCATCGATTGTTTAAATGAATACAAAGTGCCAGAACTAGTATAATGACGATAAGAAGTTTTGCCCATATTGACAAGTTATTTACACTTTTGTAGATAGCACCTCCATGTTTACTTAAATAATTGGGCATTTATTTGTTTATTGGTCTATATGTATTAATGTGATTTTTTTTGTTTCAATATACTTATAAATGGACAAATCTATCATAGATGATGAAAGAACTATCAGCGATTTTAAAGGCGTGACTTATTCTGGATACAAGGTATTAGAAGTCGTAAAACGTCTAATTCAGTCAATGAATCAAGAAAAAATAGAATCTGCGTGTTATTGGTGTGCAGAATTGATATGTTCTGGTCACTATATGGAACTATGGGAAATGTTATTTTTGTACTATGCGAAATATATTCATATTGCTAATCCTAAATTGTGTGTCTATATAGCCACAAAGCTAAAACGATTTCGGGAAAACATGAACGATTGTGAATCGGAACAAGAACAATTGAATTTTCGCAACGAATCCGGGTTTAGGTCTCTTTTTATAGAACTTGTAGTGATTATGTGTGTGTCTCCGAAAAAGTACACAGTGAATAATGTAAAAGTATCACCAAATGATTTTAACATGTTGGCTATCAAAGACAGTCTTCAGGCACCAGACTTATCTTTTTCGGAAAAATTGTTTAAAGAAGATGATCCCAAAGAGCTTATGATAACAGTGAATGAGTTTTCGTATAATTTAACTGGCGATGTATCAAATACTGTGCGTGCATATTATTGGTTTGAATGGGTCGTAGAATATACAAAAGTGTGTAAGAAACAAAAACAGATATGTCGTATTCAAAAGAGAGACATAGATACTATTGATGAGAAATATCTTACCAATCCAATTTGGTTAATTTGGGAAGCTATTCAACAAGAATCTAGTAAAAGAGGGGGAATACACTCAAAGATAGTTGATAGCCTCTTTTCTATCTTCATTTTGAGATATAGTGATACTATGAATACAAAACGAAAATTTATTGTGTATTACGCTATTTCTATACTTACTACCAATATTGTATTTAGTGAATACGAGATTTTGAAAGATAAAAAAATACTCACCTGTGTTCTTGGTCAGTCAGACAAAATATTTATCCAAGTTAAGGAAAAATGGGCGTCTATTCAAAAAGAAAAGATGACTACTGATGACCCCGGTAGTGAGAATACTATTATTTCCTCCTCTAAGCCTGTGACAAAATCTCAAGAAAAATTAAAGATACTTAACATCTTTGAAACTGGCTTTGTACCACACATATGATTTTCTTATAATATGTGCATTTGTGTGTAATTTAATTGAACAAGGTGTATGTTGACAATAATAATATATTTGAATTTATATAATAGACAGTTATGAATACGGCAACTAATGTACGCACACCTACTATAGGAACTAGTGTGAGGCCTCCTGCCACACCCACTGTGACAGCATCCACTGTATCTACACCATCTGCTTCTTCTGTAACCAGTGCAATTTCTCCCGACACATCTTCTCTCTTCTCTGGAAATACTGGGTCTTCTTCATCTTCTGGGATTTCTGGAACAACTACTTTAATGACACCTGCCTCTAGTTCTGGTTCCACTACCAGTTCTTTTTTCACATCTCCTTGGTTTATTGGAATTATAGTTATTCTACTTTTAGCCGTTGTGGGAATCAACGTATTTTCGTATTTGAGTTCTGGAACCAGCATGTTTGCAGATAATGTAGGACCTGCACTAAGTAGCACTACTGGTGGTATATCAACATTCTTCAACAATTTATTGAATACTACTGAGTCAGGTGGAAAAGGATTTGTTGAACTTGTTAGCGAGACCTTGAAATCGGCCATCTCTATTCCTGATCAGATTGTTAAGGGAACTGTTGTAAGTTCCGATAAAGGTCAGAAAATAAATAGCAACTCTGCCGACAATGCAGGGTCAGTAAAAGAAAAGACAGTGGCTCCTGATGGAAATTCACTTCAGAAAAAGATAGATAAACATACAGTGAAAAAGGTGTCCAAAAAAGATACAGGTGATATGAAGTCTCGTGCAGAAGACCAAGAACTATCCGGAAAAGAACCTACTCCAATGGAATCTTCAGAAACATCCACTAAGTCAACTGGATTTTGTTATATAGGAGAAGAAGATGGAAATCGCACGTGTATTTCAATAGACGACTCTACAAAATGCATGTCTGGTGAGATTTTTAAGACACGTGAAAAATGCGTGCGTCCATAATTTCGTATCCTGATAAACTTTTATTCGCGTAAATAAATATAATGTCTTATAGTCAATGTATTTATTTGTAGTGTTATACCCTCTCTCCAGCCAAATAAAATATACGATATATAAAGCCTTCGTAGTTAAATCCTCTTTTATCAGTGTCATAATCGTAATTTCCAGCAAGGTATGTTGAGGCTAATTGTGGTCCTGTGCTTGACATTTTATTGTATTTATCAGCTAATGTATCAAAATAATAGCCAGCTGTTTTTATAAACTCTTCTTTCTCCCAACTTGACATATACGAATATACATCTCTTACAGATTTGTTATACGCCTCATTTATTTCTTCTTCCGTGTAAGTTTCTACTGCATTAACAACAAATAATTCTGCTAAAGACTCTTCTATAATGACACGTTCGCGTATTTTATAATCTCGTGGAACCTGTAATTCTCTATCAACAGTGGGATCAAATGTTGTTCCACTATACAATATACCACCGTCTAATACAACAGGCTTTTCTGGATAAACACGATTTGCAACTAATGGAAAATAAAGTGTCGTATTGTCTTTTTTACTGTAGCTGTTAGATTTTAACATTGTATCATAGTGGATGATATTAGATATTGATGTCATTTGTTGCGTTCGTGGTAAACTGGTTACAGTGTCTGGAATAATATCCACATATTTCTCATTAATCACGTTTTTCTCTTTATCTACACGAATGAGATTGTGAACATTTGGGTTTGTTCTAGTTGTAGATGAAGACTCGGTTCCATACACTTTTTTATATCTCCATGTTCCAGTAGCAATTTGCTTATATATCTCGGATTTCGTGTATCTACTACTATTATGTTTGTGTTCAAGTGCATCTAATTTTCTTTTTTCAAGAGAATCTTCTACGTGTGGATCTATAATAGACAATCTATCCACAAAGCTATAATCTCGGTAATAATCTGGTGTATCTGGATAAACAAACTCTTGTAATGGGCGAGTAGGTATTGAAATAAGGTTGCTACTTGAACTCGTCTCAAGATTTTGTGATGATGATGCGGATGATGTAGAATTATCGCTATTACTAGTTATTAATGGTGTATTATAGTATAACTGTGATAACATGGTAGTCATAATATATATCTTTAAAATATATTATAACTTCAGAATACGTAAATAAAAGATTATATTCTTACAACTATACTTATTATATTGTATTTACTTACTGGCGCCAACAGGGTTAAACATATCACCTTGACCACCAAAATACCATTTACTGGATAGATAATCAGTGTTCTTGTCAAGCATAGAGTTATCAACAGCAAGTTTCGTGTTGGGTCCCCAGTATACGATAGAGTTAATAGCATTCGTTCCTAATGCGTAGTTGTAATACCATAAGTTAGACGTAAATCCCTTGTATCCACCATTGAGATGCAAGTTAACATTTTCATAGTTTTGTCTTGGAGGAGTAGAGAACTGAACATTCTTTGTCACAATTCCGTTAATGAAAATATCAAGATTTTTGTCTTTGACACGAATAATCAAGTTGACCCATTTGTTCATTGGCATATTGTCAATCTCTACTTCCTCGTCAATATTACTAAAAGTGTTCATTATCAACAACAACTTGTTTTCACCAGGATATACGTATAGACCAGGAGCATTGTTAGGAAACATAAGTCCGGTCTTAGTAGGGTCTGATTGGTTAGGTGTATACTTAGAAGCATATTCGTTGGGGTTGCCCTTAGAGAAGATGTGTTTAAATGTAGTGGAACCTACATCTGTTTCTAAATAGATCCACACGCTCCATGTGAACTCAATTCCACCTCTTTGGTCCTTTGAACGTATGATAGTAATAGCATCTTTGTCAGCAGGATTTTGGTCAAAAACCATACCGAAGTTTCCAGGAACCATACCGTTAAACAAACGAGGAGTTCCGGTTGGTGCAAAGTAAGCACTTAATACTGCCATACACATTCTCAAAATAATCACAAATATCAAAACTACTAACATAATGAAAGCAAACTTTGCGATAAGAGAGTTGGTCTCTAAAAAGTCTCTCACCCCGGCTGCTACAGAGCTTCCGCTACTTGGTTCACTATCTGTTAACATAATATATAGTATAATATGATATTATATTATGCTATATTTGTATTTTATTCTTTCTAAATGATTCTTAACAGCAACAGCACTAGCTAGTTAGATAGTCAATATCATATGCTTAGAATGAGAACTCCTTCTCTACTTGTCCATTCTTGGAAAAGGTAACCTTGACCTCCATATTGAGTAAGTTGGACAACCAGTTTCCACCGAAACCCTTCTTGTAGAAGTCATATGCCTGTTGAGGATTCGTGGAGTTAGGGAAGAATTGGTAGTTAGATGTCCACCCCTTAAAGGATCCTTTTCCGGTGATGATTCCAGGAGTAATATACATATCTGCATCTTTATCCACTTTGGCAACGCCATCCATTACGCAAGTTCTAATGAGTTTTCCGTCCAAATAGATATCACAAGTGCGGCCATAGAAACTAACAATGAGACAGCACCATTTCTGAATAGGAATGTTTGTTACAGTGCACTTATTATACTGAATACCGTCAATTGTTATAGTATTAGATGAAGTAGCATTTCCAGTTTGGAAGATTGTTTGGAAAACGTCCATTGTGTTGTTTTGAGAACCAAGAATAACAGCAGGACACACATTTTGTACCTTTAATCCAGGAACAAGAGCAGTCTCCGCGGGAGTAGTAGGTGTGCGTAGTAAAAGAGGTTTGTAAGTTCCATAATTGTAGTTCCAATCATCAATGTAGAACCAGATGCAATGAGAAAAGTTAGATGCCGCAACTGAACCAGCTGCAAGGTTTTTGTGACTAACTGTTTGCATTTTTAAAGCTTCTACGATACCAGTTTGCACTTTACTTCCGTCAGTGGCATATCTGATCAAAACGTATAGCAACAAAATAACTAAAATGAGCACTAAAACACCTGTGATGTCCATAATATGATATATATTAGCAAAATATTATATTATCAGGTTGGATGAATAATGCTTAAATGAGAGATAATCTAATCGTCAAATATCACTGTTTATTCTTATGATTTTTTTGTAAGGGACAGTTTATTGTTTTTATCGGTATTAGCTAAACCCCCAAATGGACTAGGAGTAGAATCTGGGTCTCCTTGGGGATATTTACAGGTATCTTCTGCTCCTCCACTATGAATACTATTGTTTCCATCCTTGTTTTGTTTAAAGTACCAATGAAGAGATAAGAAATCGCTTCGTGGAAGAGGATTAATTGTATCTGCCACCTGATCAACGCGGTCAATAACTTGTTTTGCATTGAAAATATCTGTTTCAATATTAATAGGAATAACTGTTTTTTCATTGTTTTTATGTCCTACAGCATCGTAAATGGCCTTTTCTGTCGATCCAAAACTTGTATTTAATGGGATAGGAGGGTCATTATTTTTCACTAAATTATACAAGTAATGGATTTTTGTTAATGTAAGTGAAAAGTTAAAATAAATCAAGTTACATATGCTTCCATTGAGTTCTGGAGAGCCTATGTTAAGTGCACTCTGTTCTATCACAGGAACCACATCATTTTTGGATTTTACGAGTTTGGAATTGATAAAAAAATCAAATGTTCCGTTGGTGTAATTAACAACGATATTATTCCATCTCTGTGCTTTAAACTCGTTGGATTTGTATATGATAGTGTCTTTTGCATCGTCTAGTGTTTCTGGATAAAATATATTTTCTTCTGTTGTACCTGGTTTTGACTTAAGTGTTACAGACAACTCTCCACGTTTTGGATTCCACTTGATGTGTGGCATTTCTCCGAAGTTCAATACTGTGTAAAACGTATTTTTGTTAGTTCCTTCGTTGCTATTGAAATATACCCAAAAAGAGATAGCGTAAGTATAATTGATGATACCTGCTTGTTGCGAAACTGGTTTTTTACCGTCTTCTGGATCTATACCATTGAGTTTCATATAACTTCCAAGCATAGCAGGTTGTGAAAGAGGAACGGGTTGTAGAACCACTACATTTCCACCTTGTTTTGCTACCTTGTTGATAGCATATGGAGCAATAACAAAATAAAGGGCGTTCAGGAAGATAATGCCAACTAATATAATGAGGTCTTTACGAGTTCCTATGTTGGTGCTTTTCGCGCCAGAAATAAGTTCGTCTAGAGTCGGTATTGTAATTCCAAACTTAGCAAATATCCATTCAACTATGTTGTATAACAAACAAGGAATGTAAAAAATCAGATTTACAACTAATCTGTAGTAAGGAGATTTTTGAAACTGAGTGCTGTTAGCTAGATATTTATATGCGAAATATACGATTACAAGAATAAGTCCGATGTTGAGTAACAAGGGAATTATCTTGTTATCTGATTCATAATTCTGTGCCAAATCAAATCCCCATGCGATTAACACGCCAATAAGAGTAAATCCGAGAATCAAATTAATGGCCTGTTGAGCTATGTTGGAAACACTGTTTAATTTGGATGATTCAGAACCCGTCAATGTATCTTTTGGATTTTTTGCTGTTCTTACTAAGTAAAATACTAACCACAAAGACATAATAAAACCAAACAATACAGATAAGGTGGCTAAGTTAGAGTTCTTAAAACTTAGTTTCCCATCATCATCTGAAAAGTGTTTATAATTTGTAACAACACCTATAGCGAAGGTAGCAACTGTTCCTATGAACAGTAAGGTGTGAAATATCCCAAACCATGTAAAGCTAGCAAAGATAGATTTTGTGCTATCTGTTGGTTGTTTTACAAGTGGAAAACTGAGGAGGTTTAATAAATAAACTAAACCTATAGCTAACAATACAAATGTAAATATCACAGATGGTCCTAAAAAATTACTAACAATGCCACCAATATCATTGAAATACATGATAAAGACAAAACATAGGAATGCAAAGTACGCCAAACTAAATCTAATTTTCTCTATTTGTAAATTGGGTCGGTATGTTTCTTCTTCTGTTTGCTGCAAAGCGTTGTAAAAAAACTTAAATGCGAGGAGACATATGACTCCGAGAAATATAATGCTATATTGTTCAAGGACATCAGGTTTTATGTAATAATAAAAAATGACAAGTCCTATAATGAACAACATAAGTGCAAACGACCATCCAAGTTTGTCTATAACCTGAAATACAGTTTTAAATGTTTTGGTGTAGAGTAACAGTATAATTCCAACAATAAATGTGATAAGTATAGACAACATAACTACAGTAAATGTTTTTACGTTAAAACCTCGGAAGAATCTGTCAATGGCTGAAACAGTAACATTGTTTTTATTTACTCCTGAAAATAAGATAATAAAAGATATAATGGTGAATATGACGATAAGTGTAAATACAAACAAATATACTTTTGAATCACTTAGTTTCTCAATGGTGTTTATTAATATACTATCTTTTTGATTACCTTCTCCCGTAGGAACATTATTTTCTTGAATGGGAGGACTTTCCATATAATATACAAATACATTAATTTGTGTATCATATACGAGTTTCGCTGAATCTTACATATTCTCAAAAGCTGTTTTCTTGCCGTGACAATTTCTACATAATGCAACAAGATTACTAACTTCATTACTTCCACCATATTCTAAACGCTGAACATGATCTACTTCAAACCATGCATTTAGTTTTTCCCTACAATCCCCACATTTCCAGTCTTGCATAGAAGCAACATACTTCTTTTTTGTTTCACTTACTGAACGCTTTGTTGCTTTTCCTCCTGTCTTGGAACGGGTAGAACCAGACTGTAGTATTCGTTGTTCAGGTGTCATTGTTGGACCATTAGGACCTCTTCTGGGATTAAGATTTCCCATAAATGTATGTTCGTTTGTATCACGAACCGTAAAATCAATAATAGGTGATAATATACTAGCAGATTGTTTGTCGATAGGCATATAGCGAATGGCTTCATTTGCATGAAGTAAAAGTGTTTTACCTCTAGATGGATTCTTTCTAAGCAGCACAAAGAGAGAAACACCAGCTATTGCGTAGAACGCAATCTGCATACCTTTTTTATTTTTGTAGAGCATAGATGTATATTTTCCATCATGATATGTGTTATATATAAGAAACGCAGTAACTATTATAATAACAAGTTCAATCCTCATATATTATCCGCATATTAAAATTGTCACTAGAAGTATTTCTTCCTCGTTTTATGGTTAGATGTGATAGATTTATTATTAGTTAACGATTGTCTAAGATTTTTGGAGCTTACTTTTCTGGTAGATAGTTTTTTTCTAGATGACTTTATATGTGAAGTACTTCTCGGTGTATCTGTTATTCGTAAAGGTTTTGGTTGTGTCACATTATACAATTCTGCTATGTCTTGAAAAGAATCAATCATCTTTTGAATGGATATTTTGTTAGCATCACATTCTAGAATATGATAAAACAGGTCATTTATAATATCTAATACATTTTTCTCTATAGAGTTTAATATTTTTGTATTAGCAACTAATAAATCAAACACTGATATAGTAGATGTTACCATTCCCCATAAATCTAAATTGTGTAGATAAATCTCATTGTAGTATTTTTGAAAATGAAACTCATCATTACTTGTATATTTTTCAACAATGTTCACTAAATATTTGATTATTGCAGGGTGAACCTCATGTTTTAACAATGTTTTATCTGCATTTCTCTCTAGAAGTCCACCATATGTGTAATGTAGTAAATCCAAAGATCCTGTTCCGCGATAATTATTCCATCTGTCAATAAACTCAGAAACAAATGTTTGAATCATACTTCTGGAAGGAGATGGATTTTTAAAGATGTATTCGCGGTATTCTTTTTGAAACTCATGATTGATTAAAACACAAGAAAATGGTATGTTGAATTGAAATGGCCTATTAGAAGACATTTTGTGGTAAACATTTATTTTCGGTTGTGAAAATGCAAGACCCCAATCAATTACCTTTACCGCATTATTTTTTATCATTAAGTTAGAGGCTTTTATGTCACCATGATAAATTTTATACTGATTCATAGGAACTATACCGTTTTTTGTCAATGTAGACAATGATTGAAAAAGCCGATTCATTTTCTGGTAATTATTAATAGACGAATATATGTAATCATTTACATCTAAACCTCCATGAGGCATTGTAATAGATGTTACTTTTGAGAGATGCTTATTTATGTTTTTATACGTAATATTTTTCTTTGTAAGGGGCTTACATTTTTTCGTGAAGTGTTTCTTATCTGATTTAGATAACCTTTTTATTTTACATTTTCTAACATCTGAAGTTAAAAAATAGTCTTCATGGTTTTTAATGGTTTGTAATTTTTTATTGATAGTGCTAATTATTTTATACTCGTCTTTAGCGTGAGAATTAGTCATTAGTTTACTAACATAATTTTCAGGATTATCTGGATTTTTCTTTTCAGAAGAGCAAGACAATGCAGGATGAAAAACACATCCGTATCCTCCAGATCCAATAGCTTTTCCACCTTTTATACTATAATTTTTATGCATAATAGAACTAATCTTATATTATGCATATATTTTATCATCTCACATTTAAAATACATTATTTTTTATGAAAAATATAAATTAATAACAGTAAACACAATACTACAACTGCGTAGGTAACATGTTTTTTTGTTTTTATGTAATTTATTTGTTTCTCGCTCGTAGTTTCATATTGTTTATAGTAACTGGTATAAAACTTTTCAAGAGAAATAACATCTTTTTCTAACTTTTTGTTTATTTTATTATGGATGAAATGTGTCCAACGAACAAGTGAATCTTTTGAATCTAGATATGGAGAAACTGGATACGTATCCAAAATAGTTGTGAAGGAGGCAGATATTTTGGGGTCAGGAATAAATAACGGAAAGTTTTGAATAAACTCATAAAACTTTTTCTTAACTGTATCGTTTGGGGTTACTGGGTATGACATTGCCGCAGTATGTAAGAAAAACCAATAATGAGGCCCCCATATTTTAGAATCTAGTTTCATTACACTGTAATAATATTATAAGATTTTTGTTTAAACATAATCATTGATCTTACATATTATGAATACTGAAAATGATAAAACTCAAAAACATGTATTTGAGAACAGAATACTGAACTCAAAAGAATCTACTATAGATGCAGCTGTTCACGAACCCATCGTATCTGTAACTACAACTTGTAGCAATTGTGGTAAAATAGGACATCTTTTCTACCAATGTAAACTACCAATAACTAGTTACGGTATTATTTTGTTTAGACAGAACTATACAGATATAGAATATTTGATGATTAGACGTAAAGATTCTTTTGGTTATATTGATTTTATACGTGGCAAATACTCACTTAATAATATTTTTCAAATACAAAAATGTATAGACGAGATGTCTTTGCAAGAAAAACAACGAATTGTTACATTATCTTTTGAACAATTATGGAGTGAACTTTGGGGAGACAACTCGGTTCCTTTGTATAGGTCAGAAGAGTCTTCTTCTAGTAAAAAGTTTGAATCCTTGAAAGCTGGAATAATGATAGGAGGACAAGAAATATCTTTACAGGAACTAGTAGATAAAAGCACAACTACATGGAACGATCAGGAGTGGGAGTTTCCAAAGGGAAGGAGAAATTACAAGGAAAATGATATGGAATGTGCACTTAGAGAGTTCGAAGAAGAAACGGGGATGAAAAGAACTGATATTCAAATTGTTGAGAATATTATACCATACGAAGAGTATTTTATTGGTTCTAATTTTAAATCTTATAAACATAAGTTCTACCTTGCACATACAGATGTAACTACAATGGATATGACAAAATTTCAAAAAACAGAGGTAAGTAAAATGCAATGGATGAGCTTAGACACTTGTTTACAACATATACGCCCGTATAATTTAGAGAAAAAGACCATTCTTAGTAATATAAATAAAATGTTAAAAATGTATAGTTTTTATTCGTGATATATAATAGTAGTATGACAGATAAATCAGTTGATGAATATGAAAAAATAGTTGCATCACACAATGAAGAATGTGATTTTAACACAACTATTTATGAGCCAGAACATAAGTGCAATAAATTTTTATTGAAAAAAGAGCTGACAGAGAGAAATAATATAGATGAAAAAGCTATCACTTATCCAACTCTAGATGATCCTAATTTTTCACTCAAGATAGCAAGAAAACACGAGTTCAATGATAGTCAATATGATGGAGATATTTATGATGCTGAAGAGCGCTCAAACTTGTTAGCGAATATGTCATTTGAACTTAGTCCTCATCAATTATTCGTAAAAAATTTTTTGTCTTCACAAACTCCCTATAATAGCTTGTTGTTGTTTCATGGCCTTGGAACAGGCAAGACTTGTTCCGCCATAGGTATCTGCGAAGAACATCGAGATTATATTAAACAAACAAATAACGCTAAAAAAATATTAATCATAGCATCCCCTACCGTTCAGGACAACTTTAAATTACAATTGTTCAACGAAGAAGCAATGGAAAATGTTAACGGACAGTGGAGAATGAACACATGTATTGGAAGTAAATTAATTAACGAAGTGAATCCTACAAAAACAAAAAATATATCAAAGGAAAAAATGGTAACAAAAATCAACTCACTTATATCAAGTGCTTATCAGTTTATGGGATATAGAGAACTTGCAAATTATATTGAGAAAAAGCAAGGAGTGAATGTAGACTCCAAGAAAATGTCAGTGAAAGACCAAATTGCAAGAATGAAAAGAAACTTGAAGATGGAGTTTGACGACAGATTGATTTGTATAGACGAAGTTCATAATATACGTAGTTCAAATGACAGCGAAAATAAAGTTATCTCTAATCAATTGTCATTCTTAGTAGAAAGTGCCAGTAATATGAGATTGCTATTTTTATCTGGAACTCCAATGTTTAACAACTACAAAGAAATCATATGGCTTTTGAATATAATGAATACGAATGATAGACGTGGTCTTATTCGCACTAGTGATATATTTGACTCAGAAGGAAAATTTAGACAAGATAACAACAAAGAAGAATATGGAAAAGATTTGTTGATAAGAAAAGCAACGGGATATATATCATTTGTCAGAGGAGAAAATCCGTATACGTTTCCTTATAGGATATATCCAGACATATTCAGTAAAGAAAACACATTTAACTTTATACAAGTCCCTACTGTATCAGTAAACGGAGAACGTGTAGTTGAAAATGAGGTAGATACAATTACAAAATCAAGTTTATATATTACTAGTATCGACAATTATCAAGAGTCAGTATATAAGAATATTATTAAATATAAAAAAAATAGTAACACCGTAGATGATAACAACGATGTGCAAGAAAATAAAAAAAGAAAGGAGACAATAGACTCAAAACTTAATTACACACGTTTACAAGACCCTATACAATGTCTGAATATTGCATTTCCTCTCAATATTTTACCAGGTGATATAGACATTCTAACAAGTGTAGAAGAGGCATTTCAAAGAGGTACTGTTCAAGTAAAAGATGCTGTTGGAACACAGGGATTAAAAAATACAATGAATTATATTGATTCAAGAACAGCAGAAAATACAAAGAAAGGAGATTTTGAATACAAAGAATGGGTGCAAAAAAGTGAACATGCCAATATGTTTGCGCCTCAAAACATAGGTAAATATAGTAGTAAAATGAAAAACGTATGTGATTGTATTGAAAAAACAAAAGGCGTTATATTAGTTTACTCTCAATATCTAGACGGAGCATTAATCCCTATGGCGTTAGCTTTGGAAGAAATGGGCATTACTAGGTATGGAAGCAGATCTAAATCTTTGTTTAAAAAACCGCCTACAAAAAGCATTGGAAGGTATATCATGATAACTGGAGATAGGCGTTTGTCGCCAAACAATATTGAAGAAATTGTCGCCGTAACAAAAGATGAAAATAAAAACGGTGACAATATCCGAGTTGTTTTGGTGTCTATGGCAGGTTCTGAAGGGGTAGACTTGAAATTTATTCGTCAAGTTCATATTCTTGAGCCTTGGTTTAATATTAGTCGTCTTGAACAAATTATAGGAAGAGCTGTGAGAAATAATAGTCACAAGTTGCTAGACTACAAAGAGAGAAATGTTCAAATTTATATGTATGGTACAAAATTATCAGACGAAAATCAGGAAGCTGCAGATGTATCTGTATACAGAAGTGCAGAAGCAAAAGCGATACAAATAGGTAGAGTAACACGTGTATTAAAAGAAGTGTCAGTAGACTGTTTTTTAAATCATAGTCAAGTAAACTTTTCTGTAGACAAGATGAATCAGAAAGTTAAACAAATCTTACCTGACGGAACAGAAATTGCAGAATACGAAATAGGTGATAGATCATACACAATGTCCACTGATTTTATGCAAGACGGAGAATATAAATGTTATAATACGTTAGGCGTAACTAATATTGAAAATATTGAGATAGATAACACCACATACGATGAAAAGTTTATTATGTTAAACACAGATAAGATTGTTCATAAAATAAAAGAATTGTATAAAGAAAAATTTTTTTACGTAAAAGATGACTTATTCTCCCGGATCAATTATCCAAAACAATACCCAGTTACACAAATATATAGTGCTCTTACTATGTTAATTGATAATGAGAGTGATTATTTAGTTGATATGTATGGGCGTAATGGTAGATTGGTTAACATAGGTGATTATTATTTGTTTCAACCTGTTGAATTAATGAACCCTCAGTTGAGTTTATTTGAGAGAACCACCCCCATGCATTATAAAAATGAGTCCGTAAAAATAAAGATGGAAATACCTTCTGTATTAAAAGATGAGTTATTGAAATCAAATGTTCAATCAGAAAAAGCAACGATTAAAGAAAACGACAATAGTGTAGAAGAAACAATGAATATATTACAAGACATGTATGATATGTATGCACCTGCATTAAAGATATTTAATAGCGACGTATCTATATCAGCTAAAGACCCTTTATATAATCATGTAGGTAGAGTAATGCGTCAACTAAAAATAACCAACTTTTCAGACGGTGGTGATTTCAATGAAGAAATACTAAGTAGTTTACTTATATCAATGTTAGTTTCGCATTTATGCGACCATTTAAAAATACGAGACAAAATTACGCTGTTTCATGGATTAAATAGTAGTGCAGAATTGAGTTTTCACGACACAGAGTTTTTAAAACTTGTGAACAAATACTTTATAGATAAACAAATGACTATAACAAATTCTATAAATCAAATATTTAATGCTATAATATTTTATGATCCCAACATCAAAAACAAAGAAAACAAAGCGATACATTATGTAAAATATGAAAATTCTTCTTGGAAAATCGCAGAAACAGAGGATAAGAAAGACATCAACACTTATTTAAACAACAATGTGAGAAATATAGATAAAACTACGATAAGCAATGTATTTGGTTTTATGGGATATGGACAAACTTCTAATAGTGATGTTGCATTTAAATTAAAAGATAATACTAATACACGAAGCACTGGTTCCAAGTGCACAGAAATGTCAAGTAAAAATAAAAAAGTGGAGGTTTTATTTTCTATATTAAAACTTGGTTATCAAGGTGATGCAGTAAATGATGAAAATATAGAAGAAAAGATAAATACATTAAAAACAGCTGGGAACACGTTTGGAATGAAAGAAATATGTATTTTTACCGAGTTCGTGGTAAGATATTATGAGTCTATCAACAGAAATGGTAAAAGATGGTTTTTTGATTATGAAATTCAAAATATTCTCCAAGAAATATTAAAAACCGTATAACAAAAAACAACTATATATTTGTATATTATATAGTTGTCTAATCATGTGGAGTTACATAAAAAATACGTTATATAATATTTTTATATCTCATCCACAACACGTATGTATGACATACTTAGAACATTTTATCTTTTCTCTATCTTTGTCAGGAAAATTTACAGTGGGTGCAGTGCAAGCATTTATTCACGCAGTTATTCCAATACTGTTTAAGACATCTTCTAGTGATTTAGTAAATTCAATGCAACACACCATGCATTCCTCAGCCTGCAAAGGGAATATAAATTACTGCGACATAATTAATATTTTGCACGAATATCCAGAATCTCATTACGACTGAAAATAAAGAATATTCACATTACAAGTGTTGTATTCAACATACAAATTGAAAGAATATGGTTTAAAAATAAACTATGCATAGTATAAGTAACAATGGACACCTCCGTAGTATCAAGTAAAAAAGAACGTATGAAGAAATCAAAGCCTCAGAAACTAGAAGCTTCATTATATTCACATAGCATTATCACTCGTAAGGTAGACTTGTCATGTGTAAACGTAGGAAGAAATCTTATGCAAACATTTGACGCATATATTAAAACACATTATGAAGGAAAATGTAGTGTAGAAGGGTATATAAAACCAGGCTCTATAAATATAATTTCATACTCGGCTGGAAAAACGTATGGAGATATGATATCGTTTAATGTAGTATTTGATTGTGACATATGTTCACCTGTAGAAGGCATGCATATCATGTGTCAAGCAGTAAATATAACAAAAGCGGGCATTAGAGCTGAGAGTAACGAATCGCCCTCTCCTGTAGTCGTATTTATAGCACGAGATCATTATTATGACAATGATACGTTTAATTCTATAAATGAAGGAGACAGTATATTGATTCGTGTTCTAGGTTCTAGGTTTGAATTAAACGATACAAAAATATCTGTTATTGCAGAGTTAATGGGAAAGAAATAAATATGTAGTTCTGAACGATTGATGTTTGTATATAACTTTTATTTTACAATACGGTATACGTGTATTGTAAAATAACTATTACTATTTAAAAGTATATTATATGTTGTTTATATACCTGATAATGAACAGTAATTCTTTTTCTAGCACGGATGAACACAGTTTAAATGCAGCACCTAATGTTTACGATGTAAACATAAATAGTTATTCTCCAGATCAACTACGTACATTATGTAGTAAATTAGAGGACATGCCTAAGATTAATCAAGTGGAAGTTCTCCGTATTTTTTACAAACATAATAAAGAATTCATAAATGAAAATAATTATGGCGTTCACATAAATGTTACAAACGTGCAAGACGCAGTTCTTCAAGAAATAGAAGAATATATAAAACATGTAAGCAAACAAGAAACTGAACTCACTACTATAGATAGTCAGCAAACAAACAGTAGAAATTATATTTTAAAAGCTAATAAAGACACGGAGCAAGTATATAGTACCAGCTAATAAAAGTTAATATACGATTAGACTACGATATGCAAGCTAGAGATGTTGAGGGAAAAATCACAGAAATAATCTCTTCCTTAGATGATTATTCTTTAACTGTAAAGATGATGTCCAGGATGAATGTATATACTCAACCAGTAACCGGTGACATATTAGAAATGTCACAACAAAACTCATCTACAAACACTGCGAAGTATACCATCCAGACAACAAACGAAAAAGTAAAAGATCGTTTTTTCTTCCCAAAAGAACCTGACAACCTTTTTTGGTGCTATTATATATTTTCTAACGGATATCACAACTATGAAATTATAGATACATCAAAGTTCACGATAGAAAAAGAACATAAAATTTCTTGTATTGATGTGATTAGACAAAACAAAAAGCAATTAACACCGTTTAGAATAAAAGGCTTGAAAGATACCGTAGAAGATGATTTAGTTAACAGTAAAAAAATTACGTTGAAAACGTTTATTGCACTTTGCATTGTCAGTAACATGAATGTTATGTATGTTCATAACCGTAAATATTATGAAATCAAGTGCGACCCTGATAACAAAGACAGTGTATTTGTTATTCATCGGTTTGATACGCCTGTTTTACGATACGGGTATGAAGAAAATGTCACTTCTGATATTCTAGAAAAATATAGAGCAGAAAAATATTGTTGTCATTCTATTGATTCTCCTCTTAAAGCAGTTTCTTCTTATAAAGTAGGAGAGCTAAGAGATATATGTTCTTTACTAGGTATAGATAATTCGTTAGTGGAAAAGAAAACAAAGCCACAGCTTTATCAAATTATCTTAGAAACATTATTATAATTCACACGTAAATTTTCAAATTGATCCATTTTGGACATTATAACTATAATCATTATATAAATATAGCATCTATATATATACCATGAGTAGTAAACAAAAGAAAAATAGTCCTGGGAAATTTAAAGCACCTTTAGATGCACAGGCTATCAAGGAATCAACCATGAAATCTCAAAAAGATATGGATAACCTTTGTAAGATGTTTTGGGAAAGTAAACCTTACGTCACCGATCTCAAAGTAAATCAAGAACTAGAAATAAAGTTTGCAACAATTCGTAACTCACCAAAGATATTGCGTAATGATTATGACAATGTTATCAAACAACTGTTATCCCTTGGCTTTACAAGTGGTAACATGTCAGGAGAGTATTTGTTGAGAATAAACAACGAGTATTTAGATTCAGATCGAGGAACTTATGTTATGTCTGGTGTTCGCACTGAGATTAAAGGTTTTACTGCTATTCAACAATACTGTAAAAGTAATGACATACTTACTATGATTGACAGTCAAACTTACGGACAAAGTGTATCCATGCAAAAGAAAGGAAATGTTGTGAAAAACGGAGAAAAACAGTTTCCAGTGACTTTCAGGGATTTTAACTTTCGTTGCAGCTACAGTGAAGAAGAAAATTACAATATTATATCTAGATTTGGATTAGTAAAAGATATTATTGACAACTGGGTGAAAACTAAAAAGACGTTTAGATACCTTAATCGCGTTACATTTACGCACCCAGATTATCCTGTCAACATAGATATTAGCATTGTAAAGTCTTCTAGAGTAAAAGAAGACAATGAAATGGAACGAACGTATACCACCAGCGAAGCAAACGTATTTAATTCAGATGAATCGTATGAAGTAGAGATTGAGATAGACAACTCTCGTATTGGTCCTGGAACTAATTGTGATAGTGTGGAACTTATGGTAGATAAGTTGAAGAAATGTACTAAGTTTATTATGATGGGGCTACAAGAAACAACTTATCCTATATCCATAAGCGAACAGCGTTCCGTAGCAGAAGAGTATTTAAAGCTGATCAAGAGCAAATCTGATTCTACGAGACTATTTCCAAACAACTTTGTAGGACCTTCTTCTTACACCCTTCAATTAAATAACATTGTAGATGACGTGGATAATGAAATGAGCGTTCCTAACATACGTGAGAATTATACTGTCACTGACAAAGCTGACGGTGAGCGCCGTATTATGTATGTTTCAAAAAATGGCAAGATCTATCTACTGAACACAAACATGAAAGTTTTATTTACCGGTGCAAAAACAAATAATGAAAAATGTTACCATTCTCTTTTAGATGGTGAGATTATATTTCACGACAAGAACGGAAAATATATCAACCTATTTGCTGGGTTTGATATTTACATTAAAAACAAGATTGATATTCGTCATCATAAGTTCTATGTTCATCCGGACAAAGAAGAAGATAAGTTAAAATCGCGTCTTTACGAGCTCAACGGGTTTATCAAAGAATTAAATATCGTTTCAATCAGTAACTCAAACTCTTCGTCTCCTCTACGTGTATCTGTAAAACAATTTTACGCCAGCACAGAAAAAATAAGCATCTTTACTGGTTGCTCTACTATTCTCAAAAAAGTAGAGGATGGCTTGTTTGAATACAATACAGATGGTCTGATATTCACACCTAGTTTACTTGGTGTTGGTTCAGATAAGATTGGTGAAGCAGGACCATTGAAAAAGGTGACGTGGAGTCATTCATTTAAATGGAAGCCTGCACAGTTTAACACTATTGATTTTATGGTAACTACGTCAAAAGACGACAATGGAAAAGATTTAAAACATACTGTGTTTGAATCTGGCGTTAACGCTGCTACTACAAACCAGTATAAGCAGTATAAAACTATTATCTTGAGATGCGGGTTTGACGAAAAGGTGCATGGATATATTAATCCTTGTCAAGACGTTTTAGACGATAATTTGCCAGAATACAGAGACGGTGACAAAGACGCGGAAACAGGGTATAACCCTCAACAGTTCTTCCCTACGGATCCATACGACGCCTCTGGCGGGATTTGTAATATCATGCTAAGAAAAGATACCGCTGGAAATGAACAAATGTATACAGAAGAAAATGAAGTGATGGAAGATAATACTATTGTAGAGTTTAGATACGATACCTCGCGTGAATCTGGATGGAGATGGATTCCACTAAGAGTGAGATACGATAAAACTTCGGAATTGAGAAGAGGACTGCCAAACTTTGGAAATGCATACCATGTTGCAAACAGTAATTGGCATTCTATTCATAACCCCATTACGGAGGAAATGATAATGACTGGAAGAGATATACCCAAAGACGATAGAAACGACGATGTTTATTATAACCGAACATCTTCCGTTAGTTATACACGTGGTCTCCGTGACTTTCACAATCTATATGTAAAAATGCTTCTTATCACGAGTGTAGCCCGAAAAGGAGATACGCTTATTGACTTTGCGTGTGGAAAAGGAGGGGACTTTTCAAAATGGATTGACGCAAAGCTTTCCTTTGTATTTGGTGTTGATTTATCTCCAGATAATATTGAGAATAGACTTGACGGTGCGTGTGCTAGATACTTATCACATAAAAAGAAGAGAAAGAATGTACCAGGAGCATTATTTGTAAATGGTGATAGTAGTTACAATATTCGTAGCGGACAAGCTATGAAAAATGAAAAAGCGAAACAAATCACTTCTTCTGTATTTGGAAACAGTGCAAAAGACAGTAAATTAGGGAAGGGAGTTGCAAAGTATCATTCTATTGGAGAAGAAGGATTTAACATATCCTCGTGCCAATTTGCATTACACTACTTCTTTAAAACAAAACACATTTTGCATAGGTTTGTTGCTAATGTTGCAGAATGTACAAAAATAGGAGGATACTTTGTAGGTGCATGCTATGATGGAAGAAAAATATTTAATATGTTGAAAAACAGAGAGGAAGGAGAAGAAGTGGAAATGTATCACAAAAATAAAAAGATATGGGGTGTGCAAAAATTATACGGAAAGGATGAGTTTAATGACGATAATACAAGTCTAGGATATAAAATCAAAGTCTATCAAGAGACCATCAATAAGGCATTTGACGAGTATCTTGTGAACTTTGATTACTTTATTCGTATTATGGAAAATTATGGTTTTCAAATCATTCAAGATCAAGACGCAGCTGACCTTGGATTTCCATCTGGAAGCGGACTCTTTGAAGAGTTGTTCAATGATATGAATAAAAAAATCAAGGTTCAACCAAGAACAAAAAACAACTATGGAACAGCTCAAAACATGAGCGACAATGAAAAAGAAATATCCTTCAAGAATCGTTACTTTATATTTAAAAAGACATCTAATGTAAATATTGATCGCGTAGTAGCGGAAGAAGAAGCATCTGAGCCATTATCAAGTGTCATAGATAATATATCCATATCTAATAAAGATACCAAAGAAAAAACTGAAGAGAAGCATGAAAAAGAAATGGAAAATGAAGAGCTAGACAAAAAAATAACTGTAACAGAATCAGACAAACCATCGCAGTCAAAAAAGAAAAAAATCACTGTGAAAAGACCTAGAAAGTTAAACAAGTCTATTACACTGCAAGAAAGTTCGTCTACTTCAAAGTAAACAAATATGTGTATCTCTTATGAAAAGTTGTTAATATAGATTGTTAACATTTAAATACTTGTATAGATAATATGTATACAAGTATGAATTATTATATGATACCTACCAAGTATATGGAATTACCCATTTCATATAAAACTTGTGATACCGAGGTATTAGACCCTCATATTTCTTGTAGTTACTATAGGAACATAAAGTCTTTAAAAATGCAAGTTGACTCTTTTATTAGTCATAGTAAAAAAGAAATCAGCGAGGATATGTTTCACCTAATTAATAACATAAATAATCCGTATTCATTTTTATCTAATATAGTGACCAATGACATAGCAATAACAAACTCTTGTGACACCCAAGTAAAGGAAAACGAGTCATTCAAGTTATTTTTTGTACTTATAGAATTGTGTAATACATTTGACTTTTTACAACGAGAACTTTATCAGTATCCGATGCACACTGTTTACGTAGGTAAGAATGGCCAGTCTTTTCAAAATGGAATTAATTTCATATCCAACAAAGTAGATACAGGAATCTATATGTGTCCTCTTGATGATCTTGTCAAAAAAATAAATACAAATGACAATAGCATAAACGTGACTAACGTAAAAACTATATTCTTTGATATAGATATATCCGATAATGATTATACATACTGCACCAGTATGTTAAATAACCTTTTAAAGACACTGTATATTATATTAAACACACGTTGCACTTGTATTATCAAAACAGGTGGTTTCATATTTAAACCATTTATTGACATTCTGTATATATTGTCGGGAACTTATAAAACTATATATATATCGAAGCCTATTGTAGTTCAAGATATTAATGACCGATATGTCATTTGTAAAGATCCATACACGTTTTCACCCGGAATTGAATATATAACTACAACAAACGAAAAACTATTGGACATCATAGAGAAAACTTCTTATTCTACGTGTAGAACGATATCTACAATACTTACTACTCCTATATCTCATCATTTTTTGACAAAGATAGAAGAGTCAACTCTTATTATAGGTCAAAAAAATATTGAGAACTACGAAAATCTTATTTTATTAGTAAAGATGATTGGAAAGGATGATAAAATAGAAAATGCTAGAAAATCCGCTATTGTAAAATGTATTCAATGGTGTACAAAATACAACATAATGCACACTGTAGGGTATGTCTAGTGCTATGGTTTACGAAATGTTGTAATTGTGTAATATTTGTATACAATTACAAATTTAGCCTAACATAGGTTGATAAACAACTGTATTTGTTTCGGTATTATAAAATACTCGCACACGGTCTAATCTGTAATCCATTGTCACTGGCGAATTTTCTGGAACAGGTATCACAGTAAGTGATGGATTTTGTGTTTTAATTACAACTATAGCATCGTCTTTGTTCATTCCAACAAGTTTAGGCCACGACTTCTTATCTTTATCTTGCTGTAGTTCATAGCAACTATAGTTACCATTTTTGCAGGGTAATTTAACGTCACTTTTAGCTTTCAATATGAAAGGAACACTTGATGCACCAAATACACTATTGTAATTTTGTAAAGTGGCCTTGTTTTTCTGACCATCTACTTCTTTCTTTATCGTATTTAACGTAAGTCGTGTTGTTCTATCACTACTTGATACACCTCCTTGCGTACTGAATTGAGCATTATTGGGTTTGTAAATAACCTCGTTACACGCCTTTTTGCTATCTGCTGCACAATTTGCTAGATATTTTCCATTTCCACCATTAGTATACTGAAAAGACTTCTGGTCAATGGTATTGCACCTTGCGTGACGATATTGTTGCGACGTCTGGTAATAAGTTTTGTCTATTTTTGTAGGGGCCCCTCGAACACGACGAAGAGCTTTTTCTGCTTGACAACAATCTGATAAACGCTTGTCATCTCTTACATCATTTACCAAATCGCTTGCAAAGTTTACATTACTAGTAGACTCAAACACACCACCTGGTCTATTAATCAATGACAACAACGGAGTGCTTTTACTGGAATTAACATAGCGGTTGACATTCGTTGTTAAATATTTTACATCAGAACTAGATGGGTCCATAGTGACAGCATTAATAATGCCTAAACGATAGTGTTTTAGAGGTCGTGCCATGCCATGTTTATAAGCAATATCATTCGTGATATCTTTATTTGTAAACGGTCTCAAATTTGTTGAGGTAACTGGAATCGGTTCGTTAAGTGTAGATGTCATATACTATAATATGATATAAAAATGTTTATAGTATTTTTATATCAATGTAATATAGTATGAAAAAGTTCACAATTTACTGTGCTTGTATATTTTTATTTTTATTTACAATTGGCATGGCTTACATAAACACAACCAAGCCATACAACAAAATGATTATTGAATCATTTACAGAAAGTCAAGCTAATATCGCTTATCAAAATAAAGCAGTCATTGACCAAGCAACTAAACATATATGCTCCAATAAGAAACTAGCAGCTCTTCAGGAAAAACTAAGAAATGTTTCCAGTGAGTATTATGAAGAAAAAGAAAACGCAGCAAATATGTAATAAAGATATTCAACACATTTTCCAAAGTAAAACAAGTTTTATTACAACAATCATTTAGTAGATTATATTTCTTGTTATAATATAACATCAATGGATAGACAACGATTCATCATCATACTATGTGGAATATGTATACTTTTAATCATGCTCTTTTCTCTTAGAGGTTGTACTCCTTGCAAGAGAGAAGGGTTTTCTGACGTTTCTGACATTCAACGAGCTAAAAGAGTTAAACGTTCGCGAGTGAAAAAAAAAGGGCAGGTCCAGCCTGCTCCTGTTCAAAACACAGGAGGAGGTAAACAAGTATCACCCTCAGTTATTTATGAAAATCAAGACAAGGTAACTCGCCTGAAATCAGAAATGTGTGATAACCGTGAATATATGAAACTTGAAAAGCAAGTAGAGAACTTACAAAAAAGCGTAACTAAAATAAAAGATGCGAATTCTAAACTAGCAAATACTTAACGATATACCGATAAATTATTTATATTATCTCAGCTTAGTGTATACTGAAACAATATCAGATATGAAAAAATCATTGTTTAGGCTTTTACAGCAATATGCAAAAATATGTAAACGTCACTGGAAAATTATTAGTCTACTATGCGTATTATTCGTAATAGCTATATGGAAGTTTGTCAGTAGACGTCTATATATAAGAGAAGGAGCAAAAGGATGTAATGTCAATCAAAGAGAAGTAAACAGTGTAGTGATAAACAACCGTCAACGTCTAGGACCTCTTTTGAAAAAAGCTAACGGACAAAGTGCCAAAGTAAATGGTATAAAGAAGCAAATAGAAGAGCTGAAAAAAGATATGAAGAAAACTTCTAACAAGGTAACAGAAGAGGCCAAGGCAACAGAAAAGCCAAAGTAAATAATTATACTTATTGTATTTTCTTCTGTGTATATAATAAGTGCAAACAGTCAGTCATGTCAAAAAGTCAGATGTCTTTCATCAGTGAGGTCACCAAGGATATAGCAGCGGCCGAAGAGAAGTTTTTGGGTCCTACTTACCCTTACTACAAAAAAATTCGCTCTCCCCGTTCGCTTGGTATGGGTAGCCAGGGTTCAATGCCTCAACTTGCAAGAAACATAAGCGGATTGATAAACTATGTAGAAGTATTAGTGACTGGTCAAGGAAAGGGTTCCACTACTGGACGCCCTTTAGGTAATAAGTTCTTTTTGAAGACAGCCGGCACATGTAAAGATGTTAGTTCTAAAAAAGTGGTCCCCAGATACGTTTATATAAGCAACATTCCGTCTGGAAATATTCCTATTGTATCTAGCGCATTAGGAACAAATTTTTCAAGTTTTAAGGGTCTTGTTCCCGGTTCTATGTCTAACTTGAATGCTCTGAATCCAATGGGATTTATTGCTGCATTTGGTGCGGGAGCACAGCCTCCTTGTCGTGCACTATCTATGGAAACTGTTGACAACAACGATAATCGTGGTAGAGCCACACATTTTGTCGCTGATTCGGATATAAATCAGCTTGACCCTTGTCTATGGGGAAACGGACGTAACCCTGTTAGTGGAAAGAGATGCAGAGAGACATTTGCTATGCTTCCTACGGAACCAGAATTAAAGTTACCCAAGGACCCAATAGTGCAATTATATTTTGCTATTATTGGTATAGGTATCATTTATTTAATTTACCGCATTTTTATGATGAAACGAAAGTAAATAGATAATTTGATTTATTATATTGAACCTATTTAAATATAATAAGCTGATAGTAAATTACACAATGAATGATATTGAAAAACGCATTGATATTGTTAAGAATATACTTAGTAAGCATTTTTATATACCTGATTTGATCTATAATCCATCTTGTCTTGCACAATCATATATTTTATACAAATTTATATGTAACTCAATCAGTAAAGATACAAGCCTTCCTTTACCTGTATTAGTTAAAGGTTATATAATAAACCATAGTAAACAAGCATATTACGGTCATTTTTGGGTAGAATATAATGACCGTGTATATGATCCATCAACAGAAACAATCTTAAAACATTATCCAGAACATAAGCATAATGCAATTATAAATTCACGCACATTAGAAAGAACTATTCCAGAAAATGTGAGAAATACGTATACACATGCGGACAAGGATGACTTTGAGTTAATTAGAAATAGAGCTTATTCTATGTGTATGGAAAATAAATTTTTAGAAAATGTAAAAGAAAATTGTGAACCTGAAGTCTATAAACACACTAAATATATTTATGATAAACTTATACGTTAAACCGATATATGAAGCATTTTCATATTTATAAAATTGAATTAGAGATTAATA
>MDTC01232668.1_pt1 | contig 29438 bp, 35 predicted proteins | sample 811181 | NCBI WGS metagenome assembly MDTC01 (sample SAMN05326644, study PRJNA326480) | marine metagenome | isolation source: seawater | place: Pacific Ocean: North | collected 2011 | reverse complement strand
GCTCTTCTCTGGCCCCGGTGTGACTGCTTTCACCCCAAGACACCCGACTTCACGGCTCATGGCTTCCAGGGTTGCATTGGTTCCGAAGACTGGATCAGTGGTCATGTAGCTCATCGAGTCGCGGCAAGCCAGGAGCAGGCCACTAGAACCGAACGGAACAATAGCGGTGATCTGATCACCGAGCGTTGCGTACTGCGGGCTGGTGCCACCTGCGATACCACCGTCTGCTGTAGATGCTGCTTGCCAGTTACTCGGGTCACCAACGTGCGATGCTTGCCATACATTCGGCGTGGTCTGGAAACCAGCGAGGACAACTCGCGCACCCCATACCGCAATGATGGTTGCATCTTGTGTTCTTGCACCTGAAACACCCGCACCAATTGCGACTTGAGGGCTAGCGTCGTTTAACTCAGCCCAATGCTCGATACCTATTCGGTGTGAGGAGGCAGCATGTTGCTTCGACAAATCGATCTGGTAGTAGTCCTTGCCGTCAATCAAGTATGCGTAGTTTCTGAACTGAACCAACTGAACATCGTTGGTAGCTGAAAGAGCAGTAGCTGGGACGTATGCCGCAGCAATTTGGGAACTACCATTTCCGAATGTGATAGCTGTAGTTGTCTGTGCAATTTCTAGCCTGGAACTACCACTTTCGTTGCAGTCGAACACCTTGCCGTTCTGGATAATCAGGATTCTTTGAGTTAGTACTCCGGCCCTGTACACTTTGTACGGAAGCATGCCCTGGATCTTTGTGCCTGCTGATCCGTCAGCAAAGTCTGCAAGAGCACAGAATCCCTGCCTCGTACCAATGCGCAGCCGTCGCTCAAACACATCAAACGGCATCACGTTCAAACACTTCTTCGTGTAGTCACCAGCCTGAGAGCGATAACTCACCTGGTCTGTGAATCCGCGAAGAGGTTGTTGAAGTCTGATGTATGGCATGGATTACCCTGCGATCTCTTTGACGCATATGTTTGTCCGAAGGTGCGAGTAGGAATTAGCATTGAATACTGTAAAATCCCCATCGCTCGTTTGGGCATTAGTCCAATATGACTGGTTGGTGTACAGCCTGATGCTTTTGCTTGGCCTAACAATGAGTCTGTATCTAACCGTTCCGAGTGTTCCTGCATCAGACCAGGTTGTGTCCATGTAATTAAAATGTCGCCCGACCACCCAACTTCCAATGTTGTCAGAATAACCAAATGTGTAACCAGGGGATTGCCAGTGCGTACCTGTGCGGGCGGTTACTTCTTCTCTTATGTGTGCGAGTCCTCTGTTTCTACCGGTGTCAGAAGTTTTAGGATTTGCGACATCGGTATACAGAGTTCCAACTGCTTCATTTCTTCTCGCAAGAGACAAAGTAGACACATGGTAGTCTTCGTACCATAAGAAAGAAGGGGGGTGTGGGGTAAACGTACTCAGTGGTCCGAAATCGACTGAGGCTAAACTTCCGAAGTATTGCTCTAGTTGAGATATGTGTGCTTGTGTTGGGTCAATCCCATACCACGAGCACTGGACAAGTAGCTTGCTGTTCAGGCTCTTCGGAGTGATGTCAACCTCAACGTACTTATTGTCACTTGTTTGAACGAAGCTGAAGTTTGCCAAGTTCGGTTCGCCGCTTATTTCTTGATCGCCGCGATGTGTGGTCTGGTAATGCTTCACCTGCACAATAGAACCTGGAACCAGCATGCTTCCAGATGTGGAAGTGAAGTTGCCACTCGTGCTTTGAATCGCACCACTACCAGTTGTGATTGCTCCATTAGTGGTCGTGATAGAACAATTGGTTTCAAAGCTCAGGTCTGCTTCATTGCTGATTACGACGTTACCTTTGAACTCAGACGTTCCATTCACGTCAACCGTGGCCCCAGTCACATCAAGCTCACCGCTTGTGATGTTGCCACCTGCTGACGAAATGATGCCGCCACAGTTGATTGAGTTGTGTCCAATCGTCGTGTCATCAGTAGAGTCAGAGTTGGTAGAAATCACTTTCAACTCTGGTGTCGCGCTTGCAGCAGACTTGACCTCGATGTCTTGCGCGGTTGTCAACCCGGTCAACGTCGTTGCGTCGATAGGAGCATAGTTGTTCGCGCCGCCAGCGACGTTCTCGTATGCAGCCAGGGCAGGCTTCAATCCGCCCCCATCGACGATCTGCGAAGTACCATCACCAATGTAGAAAAATGCAGTCGTGTCACCAGACGCATCTTGTTGATTAGTGATGATGGCAGGCTCACCCTTGGCAAGAACGACATCAGAAGAGTCGAAGTTGCCGAGTGTGTCCTGCCTGACTTTGAGTTGATACTTCGGCATCAGCTTGCTCCTGCAATTTCTGTGACAGTCATAGTAGTTCTGCCACGGAGAGCGACAGTAAAATCACCGTTTAGAGCACTATCTACGAGGCCGCGATTAATACCGAACTGACCGACCAGTCTGGTGCCGATAACAATCTGATACTTCACTGGTGATGTGGTATTTGCAGTAGTGTCAAAATACCGAAACGTGCTAGAACCAGCCAAATAATTGTTCGCTACGAACGCCCCTTGGGTCATGTGGACATGCAACCCAGGTATCCTAGTAGACCCACCTGTGCTAGGCAGGCCAGGGTGTGTGACTGTTCCACCGATGGTCCTACGAATCGCCATCAAGCAGTTGTTTCCATCGCCTTGTCCGAAGACAGACGACTCAATCAACATCACGCTGTTTGTTGACTTTGGAGTGATCGTTACTTCAACGTATTCAGATGACGATGCAGTCCTAAGCAGGTTAGCTGCTGATGTCGTGCTTTCGATACCAGCCTTATTCAAGGTCATTCCTGTGATCAGGAAAGGAGTATCTGTTGTGTAGTGCTGCACTTGAACAACTGTACCTGGAACGTAAACATGCCCACTCGTAGAAGTGAAGTTGCCACTGCCAGTTGTAATGTTTCCTGAACCAGTCGTGATGGCTCCATTAGTCGTGGTGATCGTGGAATTATCTTGCAAGCTTAGGTCAGCCTCATTGCTGAAGTTGACATTCGCAGCGAAGTCCGAAGTGCCATTGACATCAAGCGTTGCTCCACTCGCGATGTCTAGTTCACCTGACGTGATCGAGTGACCCAAGCTGGTGACAGCACCACTGCATGTAATCGAGTCATGCTTGATGACTGTTTCGCCTTCTGAAGGAACGGTTGTCTTTACCGTGACTGTCGGGTCACCGACATCAGAGTCTTGAACAGTCAGGTCTGCGACCGTTGTGGTCCCTGTGAGTACAGTCGCATCTTTCGCTGCGTAGTTGTTCGCGCCACCAGCCGGGTTGATATACGACGCTCCTACTGGCTTGAGGTCACCACCAGCAGAACCGATTGCCGTCGAGCCATCACCAATGAAGAAGAACGCTCCAGTGCCATCAGCTTTCTGGTGCGTTGAAGTATCCGTGATGATCGCTGGCTCACCTTTGAGCAGCGTTACGTTGCCATCATTGAACGCTTGGAGTGTGTCTTGCCTGAATTGGATCTTGTATGTCGGCATGTGTCATTCACCACTTTGTCTTGTGTGACCAGTAACGAGCAGAGAGCTTGTCTGGCTTAGAGTCTTGAGCATTGTGTCGAGCGTAGTAGCTCTTCTTGCGAGCCTTGTCCTTCGCCGTCTTCGGGTTCTTGCCAGCACCTGTCACGCCCTGCTGGCCGAAGCGAATCAGCTTGACCTGGTCGCCCTTTTTAGCGAGCACGGCGTGTGACTTCTTCGCGTGGCCGGGTGTCTTCTTGGGCTTGTTGTAGCCGCTGAAATTTTCGCCTCGGTACTCGATGCTCATGTGATCACCGTCGCTTGGTCTTCTTGCGGACCATTGGCTTCGCTGCAACCTTCTTAGTGTTGCGACGGACACCACCGCGAGCACCCATCTTCTTACCCATTGACTTCTTCTTGCCTGCCATGTTGAGTCTCCAATTCGCGCCTGGATGTGATGTACTTCCAGAACTCTTTGCTGACGTTTCTGTAGTAGCCCTCACGTTCGAGCATTCGAGAAACCTTGTTGAGTGTCGAAAGGCGTTGAATGAACACCATTCCATACACATGATCGGTGATCGCACCCCACGCTTCAGGGTCGATGTCCGGGTCTTCTTCACCCTCACTGCTTGGGATGAACGGGATGCAGATGAGGTCACTTCCCTGATCGGCAAGCCTTTGATTCTTAGCTTCGCAGAATGGCTCGAATCCGTCGTACGAACCCTCTGGCACCGCGATGATTACGAGATCCTTCTTGTCATCGAATGCGTCAATCGCCCAGAGAACGGATGCCCACGCCCCTACCTTGATCTCGACTCTGTCTGCGTTCCATGCAGGCAGCGCGAATGGACATGGCTGATGCCCGTTGAAGTGCTCCGATGGCACGTCCAGGTAGTTCGTGATCCAGTTGTGGATCTCCTGCTTCACAAGCTCGTGGGTCAATGTTTGCATTCAGACCAAAGCCTTTTCATCTTCGTAAGTCGGTTCCAATACAAGCACGAACCTACCGCAGTCTGGGCAACTCAAGTTGGAAACCATCAACCAGTCTTCAGGGGAGTAGCCGCAGTCCGCAGCGTCATGGTCTCCTCCGTGGATGAGTTCCGTCCCACACATGCAGTTCATTTCTTCTTGCCCTTCTTTTTCGCAGTCTTGGCTGAGTCTCTGAATGCCTTGTCGGTCGGTGCGCCCTTGTCGCCCTTCTTGCGCATCTTCTTCCCGGCCTTCTTCTTGGCATTGATGTTGGCGTACAGTCCTGGCTTCTTCTTCTTCATTCTTCTTCCTCTTCTTCCTCTTCTTCTTCTTCATCATACTCTTCAAGAGCTTCGATGATCTTGTCAATTGGATTCTGATCTGTAGGGGTTCCGCCCCAGACCAGGCCATGCTTCGCGTCCTCAAGAACACCCAGTACAGTGAAAGTGTCGATGTCGAACTCGACCATCCACGTTTCAAGCAATCGCTCAAGCTGCTCTCTCAGTTTCTCTGCGGCAGTCTTCATCGTGGCATTTCCTTCAATTCCGCACTCCAGGCTTTCCCAGTAATTTTCGAGGGCTTCTTCCAGACGGTCTCGATAGTCGCCATCCCGGCATTCCACATCGAACAGTCTTTTCGTTTCATGTAGTTCGGCTGCAACGGACCGCACGTTCCCACATTCATACTCCAGTACGGAAGCATGCATTTCGCACTGCGTCTCGCCTGGGTCACACGCTCTGGTCTGTGCGTGTGTCCTCGCACTGTCAATGAGTGCGGATGCCACCCAGACATCCCAACCATCTGAATGCCCTCGATCTGGTCGGAATTTGACCCACAGTCGAACCCGTGGAACAGGATCACCCGGCCCACTCGATAGCAGCCTCGCGCAGATTTTTCGTATGGGATCCACTGCCAGTTCGCGTACTCGGGACCAAACTCCTTGTGCGCCCTCCAGTCCACCAGACTGTGGAGTTGCGCATCGATCCTCCTCGGATCCGGCACAAGAATGTTGTCGTCGTGGTTCCCCATGCAAGCAATGAATTTGACAGTCTTCGGGAGAACAGTTCGGATATCTGCAAGGAACTGTGAAGCACAGCGGTACTCGTCCTCCAGCGTGTGGTCCGCTATCCCTGGATGCACACTCGCCGCAGTCCCATCGTGGAGATCCCCCAGATGGACAAAGTGGGTGCAGTCCTTCAGGTTTGCGAGTTGGTCGAGAACCCATCGTTTCGTAGCCTCTGGAGTGTACGGGGCATGTGTGCAGCTTATCGCTGCGATCTTTGCTTTCCGAATCGCCATGCATGCTTCCTTGCGATAGCACGGCCAGCGTGGTCCGATTAGCTCGCGGCATCGCCTCTGAGGAATAGATCCCAGTAGACGCTGTCGCTCACAGTCGGAGACTGGTTCGTGCTTGGTTGGAGCGCGATGTACACACTGCCGCTCAAGTGAACAAGATCATCTTTGTTGTATGAGTTAGATGTTGAGTATGTTCCGCGCCACACGAGATTCAAGCCTCCATTGACACCGGGCTGATTGACACCGGGGTGGGTGCTGTCACCGTATCCGAAAAAAAAACTTCTACTCATGGGCAACGCGCCCTGGTCGTTCGTTGACAAGCCATCCTTGCGGAGAGCCTGATCGAGCAATGTCCCGCCGTCTACGGCAACAACCCGCATCTGGGTCGTGCCATCTTCGCCACCCTCCGCGAACGCTCGGACGTACTCAATAAGCAGTTGCTCTGCGTTGGCTGGGACAGGTATGACTTCAGCGCCAGTGCTTCCAACTTGTGTCGAGGTGTATCCAGGCCAACCTTCTCGGTAGCGGATGAACACTGCATCGTCAGTCGTTGTAGTTGGAGTTGGGTACACATCAAGACGAGCAGCTTGCAACCCGGAAGTGGTCTGCTTCGCACGAGTGAGAGTCGCTACAAAGAACAGATTGGTAGTCACAGTCGTTCGCTTGTAATCCTCGAACACAGCGGGCGTGACCATCTCGAACGAGAACTTGAGGACATCAGCAGGCTTCACACTGATGATCTCGTCGATCACCATCGCTGCTCCTGATCCATCGGTTGCGAGGTTGATGAACGCCTGGTCTGCGGTGAGATCGAAACCTCCAGCAGTCCGCTCACGCCACCGCCAAGGCCGGGAGAACAGATGCTCCCCGGCCCCGTTGACAATCTCTGCGATCCTGTCGTTTTCTGTGACACCCGGTGCAGTCGATGGAGATCCACCAACAGCGAGGCGAGCGTGACCAGCAAGTTGAGCAAGTGTGATTGTCATGGCGGCCTTGAACGGGTTGGCCGAGATGAAGCGACCAACCCTGAGAAAGAGAAAGGATTAGCTTATGAACTCAACGTAGTCCACGACTGCGAAGTAGCCGTCATCAGCCTCATCGATATCATTGCCTCTGTGTAAAATGAGGCTGTGTGCTGAAGTATCGGTCTTGAATCCGAAGGCTTCCTTCGCATTGTCTGCGGGTGTACTGATGTATCGGTTTGTCGTTGCTTCTTCTGCGAATCCAAACACATTCACGATGAAGTGAACGCCTGAAGACTTCAGTGTGATGTCACCAGTTGCGTTTGTTCCATCTGCTGCTTGGTAGAAAGACTCACGGTACACATCCACATACGCAGGGGTTGAGAGCTTAGGGTTCCAGCACTTTTCTGGAAGCAAGATCCTGTTCGATACACCTGGCTCAGGGATGAGCGTGTTTTCAGCAGTCCTTGCGAACGACCCACTGGCACTAATTCCTGAAACCGCAGAGTTCGACGTGGAGTTGACCCTGGCGTATCCAGAGAATGCAACTGCAACGTATTCTGGACCAACACCCTTTGGTGCGATCGTCATACCAAATGGAATGGTTCCCTTGGTGTTGGATGCATCTCTCTCCACAGCAACGCCAGCGTCACTGCAAACGATTTCAATATCTGCTTCAGATCGCGTTGCTGTTGCAAGATCTGATCCAACTGCAACATAAACCATGCCCACGCCAGCTATGACAACGGTGCCGTTGTAGCCTTGCTTGAAGTCATGCTTAGCAACGCCGAGTGGTACTGATGAGGATCTGTCTGCGTTGTTCGTCAGTCGAACGGTCGGGACATCGTCTGCATTGTGTAGCACCCTAACCAGTTGACCCTTGAGGATATCACTACCAGATGCCTTTGCTTCGATCTCGGTCTGCGCGAATCCAGTATTGACTGGGCCTTGTGTCGGTGCGTACATGCGATCTCCTAGTTGAAATCACTTGAGGGGGAATGGCTACCCCCCCAAGCGTGTGGTTTGAATGGATCAAGTGTTCTGCGAGGAGAACCCATTGATGCCATCGAAGAGACACAGCGTGAGATCTGTGTCGGTGGCAGACGCACCAAGTGCGACTCCGACCACCTTCGTAAGAGCGGTGTCATTTGCCCCTGGTGCATCGATAGTGTCAAGGTTCCCGGCGTGGGCAGCACTTGCATTCAGTGCGTCACCGGCAGAAACTTCAGAGTCGCAAGTACACTGGAAAGTACCACGAACACCGATGCGACCTTGTGAGCCTGCGGTGACATCCTCAAGGGCAATTCCCATGAGAACAGCAGCACCATTGAGAGCATCGGTTGACTTCGTGCATGCAGCGTAGCCTTCCGATGCCAGGGTGAACTCGACAAGGTTGCCCTTGCTGAGTGCGTCAGTGCATGTGATCGTGACGCTCTGGGTTTCAAATTCGAGGCCCGCTGGCCCCTGAGTAAAGCTGAGAGACATGATTAGTCCTTCCTTCCGGGATCAGCTAGTGTGCTGAGGTGCGATGATGCCGTGACGCTGTCGCGAACGAGCCATCAAGTTCCACCAAGTGTCACACAGGACGATCGAGGTGTAGGGCTGGTTGGGGTGACGCATGACATCTGACTTCTTGAAGAAGTGGTTGCCGTGCAGAACAACGTTGAGATACTCGCTGTTCACGAAGTAGAAACGTGCGGAACCAGCACCAGTGCCCAAGTTAACCACTTCAGCAGCATCGCCTTCAGCAACACTGAGGTCGTAGCTGTTGTTCTGGCTTGCATCAGAGTCGCCAGGGTAGAGCTTCGCAGTGTCGAGGGAGGAGATGTATCGCAGAGGAATACCCGCATAGGTGGGCTGTGCGTAGGCCGGATCCTGGGGTGAAACCAGTCGATCGTTGGCATCGCGAAGCGCATCGGTGTACTGGTTGAGACCAGCGCGGGAAGTGAGGATCATCTGCTGTGCCATCGTGGCGTTGCTGAAGTACTCAGAGAACTGCGAGGGGGCAGTGTACTGACACTTGAGGAACATGTCGTCGAAGGCATTCAGGAAGCTGCCGACAGGGATGGTACGAGAAGCAACCGTATGGTTGTTTCCAGCGGCACTCTGACCGACAACGACTGCCCTGGCTGCATCTGTGACAGCAATACCACTGGTGCTATCGTAGAACGCAACCTGGTTTGACCATCGAGGTTCAGCGAACGGGTCGATGCCCTGGATGTCGGTCCAACCCTTAGGAAGACCTCCACCACGGACTTCGCCAAGCTGAGTCGCGGCACTGTCAACGATGATCTCGTTGATGAACGCAGACAAGGGGAAGGGCTGGCTGCCAGTGGCATCAGCGATCTCAGCCTTGTTCGCAACGCAGTCGGCGAAGAGAGACTTCTCCATGCCGTTGACCAGCGACGTGGTCATGCGCTGTTCCTTGACGCGCTTCAGTCTCTTGTAGACGTTCTTGATGCCGTCAACGGAGAGGCCGTCACCAGCGTTCAGTTCGATCTCGTGATCAGTGAACGCCATGTGATCGACAGCGAATCGCCAGGGGGCCGAGGTCGTGTCGAGCACGTTGGGGTTGCGGTAGCTGAAGGTTGCGTTGGGCTTGTAGAACTCGAACGTGTTCGAGGCATCAAGCATCAAGGAGTCCTTGATCTCAGCACCAGTTTGAATGTTGACACCCTGGGGTCCACTTGCGAGTGCGCCCCAAAGATAGTTTCTCTCGACAGCTTCGTTGACGAGAACGTCAGGCCCGGTCAGGTACGCGGGGCCAGTTGCAGCTACAAAGTCTGCAAACTTGGAAAGTGCGGTTCCAGCCATTGGTATGGCTCCTTTGATTGATTGAGCCGCATGAAACTATTAGCTTGCAAGGATTCGGTCCAGGATCTGATCTTCCACCTCATCGGCGGTCAATGGTTTCTCTGGCACTGGCGTTTGGCTTGGTGGAGTCATCTGTGCTTTGACTTGCGTCGTTGGCTTGGACTTCACTGGCTCACCCAGTAGTTCCTTTGATGCTGCCTGGATCATGTCGGCGACACTGTTGAACGAACCCGGAGAGTCGTTGCCCATTTGATTCGCACGGTCGATGACTTGCTTGCGCTGCTCAGTGGTCATGCCACCTCGCCTCTGTGCTTCGTCGCCAATCGCGTACGCAATGGACTCGCGGATCTCCGCCTCTTGCTTCAACCTGTCGATCTCTCCGGTCAGCTTGTTTAGCTGGTCACGGGTCGCTCGAATGGGATCAGCAATTTCCTCACCGTACATCTCGGCGAGCGGACCAAGGTCATCCTGTTGGGTTGCCTCGGTGTTCGCAGTCGCGGTGTTGCCGTCGTCCTGCGCATCAGAGGAGGGTTTGCCTCCTTTTTCCATATCGGAAACTTTGTCTTTCAGTTCACGCATTTCCTTTGAAAAGGTATCGACGTTGGACTGACGAGCCGAAGCCTTCTGCGCCCAAGCGTCAACGGCTTCGTCGCCATGCTTCTCCCGTAGCGTGTCGATGAACTCCTGCGGAACGTTGTCTCTCTTGAACACATCTGCGTGCTGTGATGCTGACGATGAATCCTCGGTGACCTTCGCATCTTCTTGTTCTGGCTCCTCTTCCACCTTCGGAATGTCAGTCGGCTCGATCATTTCTTGTGTGTCGAGGTCGTCGCCCAGGATCCTGTCGAGGATCGCATCATCGTTCATTTCGTCGCGGGTCTTCTTGTCTTCCATGTCAGTCTCTCCCAAGATCGTGCCTTGCTTGCATTTCTCGTTCGTGCCACCTGGATCTGATCACAGGTTGGCCCTGCTTGTTTGTGTCAGCGCCCTTCATGTTCCGAGGCAGTGCCTTCGAGACGTATGGGTATCCATGGGTCTTCGAGGCAATGTCTGCCGACAACTGGGGGATGTCGATGACCCTCGTCCAGGTCTTGCCACCGATATCTACCGTGGTCCCGGTTGGTGGAACTTCCTTCATGGAGTAGCAGAACAACTCATGGTTACCGTCTGCATCGACGAAGCTGTATTCAGGCATCGATCACCTTCCGACTGACGCTCGACCATTTCCTGGACTCATTCCACTCATCGCTTGCCCGGATAATCCACCGAGATCCGCGCTGCCGATCGGGACACCCCCAGCACCAGCAGCATTGGGAGGAGCGGGTTGCTGCGATGCTTTGGGAGCGGAGATGATGTCGCGGAGAGCAGGCATGTTCATCTGATCTCCTACCATCTCTAGCAGTCTGTCCCAACGAACGTGTGGCATAGTCGGGACTGCTGCTCCGACTTGCATCACCAACTGAAGTAACTCCAATGCACGCTTCTGCTGGAGTGCTTCACTCGAACGCTCCAGGCTGTACGTGCTGACCTTGATGCTGTACGAGTCGTACTCTTCATCGAACTGTCCACCAACGAACGTGGTGCGTTGGCCGAATGCGACTGCTGACTCTGCACCGAGACCGATCTCAACCTCGCCGCCGTGGTACATGTACCAACCAGCGACGTACATGAGGTTGTCGATCGACTCTGCAAAGCACCGTTGCAACCATGAGATACGCAAGCCAGAGGAGGAGGCAGCGGTCTGGACTTCCGTTGCCGTCGCATCCCCTGTGACGAGACCACGAATGACCTCGTTCAACCCAGTCAATCGGTCAAGCCGATCCTGGGTCATGCTTGTGTATTGCAACTGTTGCTGCGTTACTCCACCGATCTCGATGGGTACAACCCGGTCTCGTTCGATGTTCTCAACTGGTACGACGTGCAGGTCTGGTGTGGACGCGATGTCCTGAGCCAGCTTGGTGCCTCGGGAATCCACCAGAACCAATCGACGGTACGCACCTGCTGAAGAGTTCATTGACTTAAGGTGGCTGTTCAGTTCGTCTGTAAGCCCCTGAGCCGCCGTCATCACACCGAGAGGGTAGCAGTCACCTGGGACGGTGTAGGCTCCCACAAGGGCGTACGGGCCGCTTGGAGGGCCGTAGAACGGCTCGGGTTCGCTGATCACGGTGTAGTAGTCGTTACCGCTCGATGCGATCCTGATGATCACGCCGTGATGGAATCCATCCTGGAACTCTTCAGAGAGTTCGCCGTCTGGAATCCACAGTTCAGTGACGATCACCTGCTTGCGGTTCGGAGTATTCCTACCGGCCTGGCTGTCGTAGGTTCCTGTCTCGTCATCACCAGTCACGAGATCTGCAACCTTCTGATCGTCGAAGTAGCTGCTGGTCTTGCCTTGCTCAATGAGGTCATCATGGTCGATCACATACTGGTGGCCGACGTACCGAGCGTCGCTCAGGTCTGTTGCCGACGGATCGATCACAAACTTATCCGGGGAGATGCGATACACACGAGGCAGCTTTCCGCCGTGGGCTGGTTCAATGCGTCGCATCGAGGTGTTCGGGACAGGGGTCACCATCGCCACGCCGTAGCTGAAGAGCATGTCAACCGCGATGCGCTCAATGGTCCTGCGCAGGTTCGAGCGCGTGGCCCAGGTGTTCATCGCCATCTCGATCATCTTCGCAGTGTCATCGAGTGCGGCTTCGCCTTGGGCTTCAACCTGGACGCGAGGCACGTCGTGCGCGAGCCGGGGAAGCACCAGCGAGATGTAGGAGAAAGCGTAGTTTTCTGGATCCGTGCCTTGGCCTGCGCCCATCCCGGCATCGTCAATGTACGCACCGCCGTGGTACTTCTTGACCTGATCCTCAAGCTCCGCAAGGTGACGTTTCCTCCACGAAATCGCAGAGATGATCTCTTCTGTCAGGTTCGATTCTGAGATATCAAACATCACTGACTCCTTCCGGTGACGGTGTCACCTTAGCTTTCTTCCTTGGCTTCGGTGGCATCACACATGTACGCCGTTGTGCCATTCTGTAACCGAAGTGAACCAGCACTGATGGCTTGATGGCTGTTGCAATACCGTGAAGTTGTTGCGACACCCAGCCTTGTGTTCGGTTGTGAGCATGTGCAACGTGTTTCTTGTTCAAACCACGAGCCAGGAGATTGCAGATGTTGATCTGCCTTGGCTTCAGTTTGTAGGTTTCAACGATGTCTTTCAGTTCGATCGTTTCAGTCGTTTCTTGATCGGTGTATCCCGGATCTCCCAATTTGTTTTCTCTTGGGAACATCGCTGAATAGTGTCGCTTCTTGTAGTTGTCATCTGCGATCCTGCTGATCTTGATCTCTTTCGCCTTCGCGTAGCTTCGGAACGTAGGGCAATAGATCGACGTGTAGATGAACCCAGCCAAGTCACCACGCTTGGGATCGTACCGATGCATGATTGAATGAACCGCGAGCCATGCTTCTGAGAGCAGTTCATCTCGCGACCAGTTTGGAAATGACTTGTGTTTTCTTGACACCCAGGTGCGTACAACTCTGAGGATTTCCTCTTCGTTGTCCTTCATCAGTGTCATCTGAGATCCTCTGGAATTCCAAGCAACGTGCCAACTGACCAGTCAGGAAGCCCCTCTTCCGCTGGTCTACCCTGCCTCGGCGCGTTGTTCATCGCAAGAAGCGCAAGCGCGACAGCGACAACTCGGTCACCGTGAGCCTCTCTCGCACTGCTTGTTTCATCGATTTCCAACCTGGCCGGGCCTATACCACCATCGGAATATATGACCGTGTCTTCAATTTCCGTGATGGTTTCGGCGCATTGGATGTCGATGACATCGTCATGTAGAGCACGAGCCAGGTCTCCGAACAGGATGCGCTTGCTCTGCCTCGTTGAGAGCCAACCCACCCTCTTCGATCTTTTCTCGTTCGTGGTGTTCAGGGTCTGCTGTCGATACAGGGATTTGTAGTTCAACCTCTCGAAGTCATGAACGAGGGAGGCTCCAGGCCCATTGACCTCGAATGCGATGAACATATCTGCCGCGCCCCGCGCCCATGTCCGAGCAGACTGCACCAGTTCGCGAGCCATGTCGTACGGTGCGGTGTGTGGATCCACGTACAACGCAGTCACTGTGGCGTTCGAGGTGTCCATGATCACGGCAACGCCGTTCGCTGCCCCGGTCCCGTAGCTTGGGTCAACACCCGCAACCAGGATGGATTCTTCGGTCGGTTCGTTGAAGATCCTCCATCTTCCACTAGGTTGATCGACGAGTTCACCTCTGATGACTTCGCACCTTCGAGGAGGACTCTGCCTTGATCTCTGCCTGACAATGCCTGAGATCGGGAAGAACGCGCTGGCTGATGTAGTTGGAAGAGCTAGGACATTCTCTCGAACGTCGATCAAGTCTCGTCGTTTCAACTGGTCTTCAAGCCATGGGGTCCAGATGAATGGCCTTCCCACGTCCCCGGTAACCAGTCCATCTTCGTCGATTCTCTCTTCAGCGTTCGCGCCCTTGCGGGGATGATCCGCATAGGTGAGCTTCACCACCGTCGTATCGTTGTGATCCGCATCAGGCACCAGCTTGCGTGTGAAGTAGCTGCCTGAAAGATGGGTTGAGACCGCGATCCTGCATGAAGTGGTATCCGCGCTCGACCTCCAGGCTGCTTCGAGTCTGTCCTGGGCTGCGGCTTCGTCGAAGACAACCAAGGTTCTTCGGCCACCACGACCGATATGTTGAGTAGTTGCTTGCCCAGCAATCGAGTGACCATCCGGGTGCTCGACGATCATGTGCCTGCGTCGGTTCCCGCCAGCCAGGAAGTCTTCTCTGTTCGCAGGTAGCCACTTCTGCGGTAGATGAGAGATGATGAAGTCAATCCTCTGGAACAAGGCATCTTCATCGCCGCTTCTATCCACCAGTGTTTCGGTTCGAGAACAAAGTAGTGAAGACCAGGACTTGAACAACCAGCCCCAAACCGACAATCCAAGTGTGATCCATGACGCACCCATCTCCCTTGACTTCACGAACAGTACGTCTTGTCCGTTCTCTACTGAGTTTACGATTGAATGAATAGCATCCGCTTGCCGAGGCCAGGGGATCATCGGCGTAGCAGGATACTTGGCAGGTCTCTCTCGACCTTGCTCGTCAACGACTTTGACTCGTTTCGTCCAGACAGCAGCCTCGAAGAAAGCAACTGGATCTTCCTGACAGAGTCGCAGCACTGCTTCGCGCTCTTCAGGTGTTCCATCCCAAAGCATGGAACGCAATCTCATTGCTCTCTCTAGTGGTTCACGACCAACCTGCTGCTTCTTCGTCATTGTTTTTCTCGAAGGTGTGACGCAGTTCCTGAGTCATGCTGATCACACGTTGTTCGTTGTAGTCAGCCTGCACCATGAGAGGCCCACCGTCTGCACCTGTCAACTCCAGGCGGCTCGTGGATTTCCCGAGGTGGTTGCCAACATACTTCAAGGCTTCAAGGAGCAGACGGTTATCCCCTTCTTTGGCGCGTTCGATTACGAGCGAAAAGAGGGTGTCATGCACGACCTCCCAAGCGTGATCAACCAATGCCTTGTAGTACGGGTTGCTGCTCATAGAGCGGTAATGACTTCGAGGCGCGACACCGACAGAGAAGAATGCTTCCTTCAAAGTGCATCCTGCAATCAGTGCGCACACAACCCCATGCTCTCCGTCGTTCAGTGGCTTGCCGCCTTCGACTTCAGAGACTTGAATCGGCAGATCATTGACTGGTATTTCTTCTTGCACGACGTGCTCCAATATCCATGGTTCTTCTTGTCACACGCAACATACGCTTGAACTCTCTCTTTGCATCACCTGGTCTTCGCGTCCAAAGACCGAGCGCGTAACTGAACAGGCATGACATAATCATAATCCAAAGAGTGTGTTCACTCACGTTGTTCCCCGCATACTTTGTTCAAGGAACAGGATCCGTTCACGCAGTGCGTCGATCCTTTCCCGGTGGTACTGATCAGTGCTGGCTGATTCGATAGAAGCTCTCACGAGATCACTTGAGATGTTTTCCAGGCTCTCGATGTCTTGTGATGACTGTTCGATTAGTTGGTCTTTTCTTCCAACCTGAATTGCAATAGTGAATACCCCGATACCCATGACCAAGAGTTGTGCGAATTGAAGAGTTGTGTTGATTGATGTTCGCTTCATTTTCATTCTTGTTCTTCAATGTGCTTGACCATGAACGCTGCGCATGGGTTTTCTTTGTTTGGTTCTGTCCGGGTAATTCTGATGTCATTCACAAAGCAGTCGTTCTCGATGTACCCAACGTCTTCGAGAATGTCGAGCACCACTTTCGCTCGGTTGTCGATATCAAATCGCCTCCGATCAGGAGGAGAGAGAACGATCTCTACCTGATACGGAGGCTTGACTTGATTGATCTTCTGTTGTTCGAGGTGGTTCCTGGCTAATGTCTTCCAGAGCCTATAGGTCTTAGACTTGATGACTCTTCCGCCGACTGCTCGATAGATTGCGTTGACCGTAGGAGGCCAGGGCATTGTGCCTGTCGCCACTTCTCCCTCTCGATCTTCTGCTCCGCTGCCCAGCGATCGCATGCAACCTTCATCGTTACTCGTGGGATTTCCATCCATCGTGCAATTTCCACTTCGCTCATGTGGTTGATGAGGAGTTCTCTCGTGATCACACACCAGCGTGTGCGAACATCCACTACAGGAGTATATCGGGTTCCACCCAGCACCTCTTCAATTGTGACTCCAGTCTGCCTGCACATCTCTTCCAGGCACTCTCTGGATTTGATCTTCGCATCACGGGCCAGGAGTGTTTTCCTACCAAATTGGCGTTGCCGTCGATACCGTTGCTTCGCCCTCTCGATCTTGAATTCCATCACGTTCTTGTAGTAATCATCAAGCACCGATCATTCCTCCAACGAATTCCTCACTCATAATCTTGTTGATGTAGGCGTAGGGTTTCTCCACGTCCTCCACCCTGAGATCCACCTTGTCAAGCACACTGAGAACCTGGGGCAACGTCGTTCCCCGGTTCGCTGCGAGTGCCAGCGTTTGCTTCAGGCTCGGAAGGTTCCGATCTGATTTCAACCTGAAGACCTTCGAGTCCTTGAAGATGGCCTGGATCCTCCTCTCCAAGCCGCCTGCTTCAATCCAAGAAACCAACTCAGGATCGATGTCCGCAGGCTTCATGGATTTCAACTGACTGATCGGGTTCTTTTTCTTCTCTTCTCTTGATTGCTGCTTAGGAGAAGGAGAAGGAGAAGGAGAAAGAGAGGAATGTAACACGGGGTCCGGTGACACGATGTTTGTTTTCGGTGTTACATCATGTAACGGTTTCGACCTAGACTTTGCCGTCCTCACGGCCTGGTCATCCTTCTTGTGGATCACGCCCCCCATCCATTCCTCGAAATCCTTCACGAGAAGCCCGTGCTCGCCCTCTGAGAGCCAGCCGACCTTGAGCATGGCTCTGCCTATGCCTTCGATGCCCGTGGCCTTAGACGCGATCTCTGGGGTCCAATACGGCAGGACTCCATCGTTGTCGTCAGCGACCCCCCAGATCACCACCAGACCCCCCACTACATGGGTCCGGTGTACTCCAGTCAACTCGGCGATCTTGGCGACCTTCTTGCTCTCCACCAGTTTCTTCTGGATCCTGAGCCATGGTCGATTCAACGTGCGTTTCATGGTGCCTTCCTCCAGCATGCGATCTCTCGTGCGTGGCATTCGGGTCGCTTGCTCTTGACCCAGACACCAGTCCTCTCGATCTCACCAGTCATGGCCAGGGATCTCATCACTGCTCCGAGCACTCGACGCTCCGAGCACTTCACCCCGCGAGCCTCCGCGATCTCCCACACTCGGTCGGTCGTAAACAGATCACCGCTCGGTGGATTGTTCGCGACCTCCAAGACCACGCCTCGAAGGATTGTCTTCGCTTCCGGGTTGGCCTGGGCCACGCGCTTGATTGCAGCGTCTCGTTCTCGCTCACCTTCTGCTTGTGTGAACAGGTTCATGATTCCTCCTCAATGTCGATGGCCAAGGCATCCTCTTCAGTGATGTTCTGGATGTTCTCGGTGTCGAACTGGAAGTCATCAAGGGTGACTGGGTACTCACGCTGACCAATACACAATCGATTGATCGGAGTCAGACCTTCGCCTTGCTTCTTATCACCTGACTCTTGAAGGATCCGCTCGGCCTCCTCCTTGCTTGATGCTTCGACTGCGAATGCTCCAGTGCATTTCTCGACTCTGATGAAATTCATCTCGAAGAAGTATGTCTGCTTCTCATTCATTTGTTTTCCTCTTTCTTTTCTTGTTCAAGGATCATCGAGGCTACCTTGCCTGCGAGTCGTTGAACTTTCTCAATCACTGGCTTGTATCGCTCACTCGATTTGTGTGGGTGCGCCATATCCCACGCATACTCTTCGAGTGCTTCATTGATCAACCGCAGTTCTTCTGCGTTGAACTTCGGCTTCAATGCTATGCGGATTGCTTTCAAGTCATCCGCTGTGACCTGCTCTGTTGCTTTGTTCACAGATAGTCTCCCAACTTAGTAACCGTGTCGCTCCACCCTGGCCAGGTGTTTGTCTCGTTGCATTCCTTCCAGATGTCGCGCACACGCTTGATCGTCGAGGATTCCTGCTCGCACCGCTCAACCGGGATATCGAAGACTCGTGCAGTGAAGGGCGCAGTGTTCTCGACGGCAAGGATACTGACCTGGTCAACGGCGTACCCGCATGCGGCGAGCACCTCACGGTAGTGCTGAAGCTGAGTGAAGTACCCATACTGGTTGCACGAACTGAGGAACTTCCAAGTGTTGAGATCCCTCGATGTCTTGAGATCCACCATGTGGAATCCACCGTTCGGAAGCGGAACGAGAATGTCAGGACGCGCTGCCGATGCCACTCCATCCATCAAGGCATACGCGCTCGCCTCGAAGTGCGCAGCGTCGTTGACACCCAACGCCAGGAAGCACTTCGCAACTGAAGCAGCCGCAACGCAAGCAACCTCATGCTGATCAGCAGTGATGATTGTCTTCTTCACGTTGATCGCCTGGAAGGATTCCCACTCTGCCTTGCCTGCCTTGGTGCGCTTATCTGCACCAGACCAGACTGCGAAAGACCTGTTCAACACTCCAGGCGTGAGAGCCATGGCGTGGACGTACCTGCCGAATGCCATCGCCGACGTGTCGATCGGGTTGTCAAGCCTATGCTTGATGTGCGCAGGCGTGTGAGTGATGAGTGTCCTGGCTCGTGAACTGGTGAACACGGTATGGTTGCCGTGGTACTCGTCATCGCTGAGATCGCTGACCACGCTTGGATACGAACTCGGATAGTACGCTTTCGTCTTAGTGCTGTTCATTTGGATACCTCCTTGTACAGATCTTCCTTTGAGACACCAGTCTTCTCTGAAACGAAGTCTTCAAGGACACCATCAAGAACGTAGCCTGGAACCTTCGACTCGCTCTCTGCGACTTCTCTGAACTTGTCCCAGATCACCTTGTTGACTCGCACCACCTCGGTGCCTTGTGACTTGCGAGCAGACCTTCTGCTCTTCGTAAGTTCGAGGAACTTGCTTTTCGGAACTACCATTACTTGTTCTCCTTCTTGATCTCGATGATCATGTTCTTTCCGTTCTTGTTTTCGATACACATCTCGACCTTGGTGCCAAGAACTGCTTTCACTTGCTCTGCGACTTCATCGCATGCGTACAGAATGAATTCGTCTTCGCCATCAAGACCCCAGAACTTCACCCAGTTGGAACCATCGGATTCCATCTCAGCTTCCACGGTGCCGATGACTCTCGTGACCCACTCCCTGGGCGCAGCCTGAATCACAGGAACTGGAGCAGGAAGCTGCTTGGGATCCTCGGTGATCTCAGACTCACCATGCTCCTGCACATATACCGGGGCTGCTCCGAGCGCGTCGGGACAGTGCTCGCGATACCCGGCTGAGATCGCACGAGCGAAGAGCATTGCCTTCGGCCACTTCTTCCAGTTGTCTCCGCGCAAGCCAGCGTTCTGTGCATCCTGCATGCTAAACGTTGTGGATCCGATCTCCTCGCGCTTTCCGTTGTTCACCGAGTAGAACGTGATCGTGCATTCCGATTCGGTTGTGGTTGAACTGTAGTCGTACTTGCCACTGGCTTTGATAGCTGCGGCCATCGTGTTGCTGGCCAGGACGACCTTACCCTTGATGATGTGCAAGCCAGCCATCGAGTCGTAGTCGGTAAGGCCGAGGCCGCGCCCGACGATCAACTTGGATGCTGCTGTTGCAACGCTCTTCGCATCAGGAAACATTCCTGATTGGACGAAGACCTGCGCGACTTGCATCGGGTCCATGGCGTGGTGTGGGACGATATTCATTTGAATGCTCCTCTGATAAAAGTGATAAATCTTGCAAGCAAGCTGTTCTTGAGAATCTGCTGTTCTCTCAAGAAAGCGTTTCGATGGTACGGGATATTGATGACCCGTCGGTACTCGGTGTTCGGAGGCTTCATGAATTCGCTTCCTCTTCCATTGATTCGATTGCCTCTTCTCTGAAATGATCAAGCAAGAAGTCCATGTTCTCTTGTTCGATGCTTCCGTTTTCTTTGTGCCTGTATCTCTTTGGACCAGACACCTGGGTGACCCACTCCGCCGAGATCTCCACTTCGTACTCTTCCTTGTTGCCTCGGTCGGTGTCTACATCATGTAGGACGTAGTCACCACGAAATTCAACTACGAACCGTGCAATGGTTCCGCGCTCGGTGATCTCTTCACCATCGTGCGTGAATGCCCAATCGACGTTGTACTTTCTTGAAAGTTCCTGGTATCTGCTCATTGTCTTGCTCCTTGTATTGTTCAGTCTTGGGTGTAGATATCGCGGACGTACTGCCTGCCAAGATCGTTGTTGATCCAAACCACGTACCCGTTCTCGTGTTGTTGACTTCCTGCAATCCATGGACCTCCAGGAAGTCCGTGAGAATCTTGCGCCGCTTCTGCTACGAAGTGAGCAGTGGAACTATCGAAGATTGCAGCGTCAGGGTGATGTCCTTCAAATGTTCCACTTGTGGGACAAAGCATGACCGCCCAATCCTCTTGAAGGTTTCTGAACTGTGGGTAGATCTCTCGTGGTGGCTTGTTCATTTCTCGTACTCCTTTCTCACCTTGTCGGCAAACACCTTGACGTTGTCATAATTGAGCCGGTCAAGCTCGTTCCATGCCTGCGTCAGCGGATTGTTCGGAAACGCTGTGCCTTCATCGAATCGGGCGACGATGCGATTGTTGTCACGGGTGTCAACGATGACGAAAGCGTTGTCTTCCCAAGGAAGATTGCTGTTGACACGGCGGTACTTGGTGAGGGTGCCGTCAGTGCCTTCGGTGTAAAGCGTGTATCGGTTTTTCATGGTGCTCCTTGTCTTGTTGCCTAGCTAGGGTTGCTGCCCTTGAAAAGCCAGGTCATGTACCACTATAACGAGTTGACTGAAGTTGTCAACAAGATACAGGGATATATTTCAATTTCAGTTTTTCTTAGTGTACCCTTGACAACTCAAGTTTACTCGTTATCCTTGGGGTTCAAGTCAACCACCGAACTGGAGAACACCATGACCAACACGACCAAAGCCAAGCCCTTCACCGCCACCTTCACCGATGGCACTTCCTTGACCATCAAGTCCAAGCGCGACCTCGGATGCGCGTGGAGGGTGACGAAGGCGATGGGCAACGTCACCACCGGATGGTCCTCGTCCCTCCCTCTCGCGCTCAAGGCAGCAGAGTCAGAGTCAAGAAGAGGCGGACCCGAGTACTTGAACAAAGCATGGACTCCGGAGTACACCGCACACGTCGCGAAGAAGTGGGGAACCACAGACAAGCGCAAGCTCAGGAAGATCAAATCCATCATCCAAGAAGCCAACTTCAAGCTCAACAAGATCGAGATCGCTTGCGCAGTCGCACAAGGCTAACCAACAACATGAGGGGTGCGGCTCAACAACGCGCAGAAAAGAGAACACCATGGACCGCGACAACATGATCATGACAAGCTACGACATCGAACACGAAAAGCACCTCAACGGTCTTGCCGATGAACTGAACGCAAAGTTCGGTGAAAAGGTCGTCATCGTGAATACGAGGCCAGGATACGACACGACGAAAAGACTCGGCGAAGCCAAGTTCGACGTGTGGTTCGAGGAGTTCGGTGAACACGAGGACACTGCCGTGAACTGGGCAATCGGAGCCTCTGACTTCTGGACGATCAAGTACACCCTCAACATGATGCTCAAGCTCATCAACAACCCGATGCAAGATGGCAAGCCTCTGGGTTGGCCTGACAACCTGAAGATCCGCTGATCAAGATCACGAAAAAACGCCCCCGGTGAGGAGGGCGTTTCTCTTTGGATGTGTGCATCACATTTTAGGAAGATACATATCCATGCATAAGTAACGCAAGATCGAATCCATCTACATTGCCATCGCGATTCAAATCCCATGAACCATGTGAATCCCATTGTGTAAGAAGTTCTGCGATGTCATCCGAGTTGTAATTCGTTCTCAAAAACGCAAACTTGAAATGATGTGGATGTGATTGCCAATCGGAAAGACCCCACCAAGCGCAATGTTCACCTGTGATTCCGTTCTCGTCCTGTATCCATTGTTGGAAAGGGAGGATTCGTGGCTCAATGAACATCTTACCACCACTGGTCAATACTCCAGTACCGGGAAATGTGTAACGGAAACACGCAAACTCTGAGTGTGACCCATGTACCCAAGACGTTCCTTCATACAACGTGTAAGGCCCATCTTCGGTAATGGTGTATTCGACAGACCACTCCGAATTCGCACTTAAACACATTGCAAGAAAAATTGGAATCATCCACTGCCACCAATTGTTCCATCAGAATTGGTGTCAAGAGCTTGAGACATTTCTTCAAACTTTTCAACCTGGCCATCACGCACTGTCTTAATTGCGCCGACAGAACCTGCGCCCATAATGGTTCCAAGAATCATGTATTCAGCAGTCTGCATTCCACGATCGTCGCTGATGAACTTTCTGATTGCTTCAACCATTGTACTTGCCTCGCGTGATCATCTTGAGGAAAGGTGTCTTGAACATCACACCAGCACCGAATGAAGCTGCGCAGATGATGACCATGAACCAAATGGTTCCGAGGAACCCACTGAAACTTGCAAGAGTACTCATGACTTCTTTTTCTCCAATAGAATTTGCTTGACGATCTTGTACGTCCAAGCTGCTGAGATGCATCCGGTGAACACCACCAGAGGGTAGAACAAGTAGTCGTCGTACTTCGCAACGACGTAGTTGAGAACTGTGAGAATCAAACCACCGATGACTGGATACCAACCACGCGCACCACGAGTAACCACGAGGAGCACCATGCCTGCGAGAAGACACAAGCCACCAACAACACTCAACACACTTAGAGGTTCCGATGATGAAATGTCTTTGATCGCAGATACCGCAGTGTCGCTACCAGTCGGTATCACTTTGATTGAGCGACACCCAGAAGCAGCAAGGAGAGCCAAGATACTTGTAGCTAGTTTGATCATATTTCGTTTATGTTTTTTCGTATGGTGAACGCTTTGTCGAAATGCTTTGACAGAGTCGCTCTGTTGTCTTTGATCCGGTGATCGTGGGCTTCCAATTTACGTTCGATTCCAGCAAGCCTAGAATTAACCTTCCAAAGAAACGCAAAGACTCCAAGAATAGCAGGACCAGCGATACCGACAGCGATTGATGTGAGGTGTTCTTCAAGCACTTCTTTCCCCAGTTTGTTAGTCACCCTTCACAGCTTCGAGTCTGCGAATAAGCTCATTCAACCGATCGGATTCATCTCCTGATTTCTTGAGCTTCTTCATCAGCCTGATCGCTCGGTCCACCTCGCCTGTGTCGATCGGGTCCAACGCTCCAAGTGATTTTCGGATGGCCTGAGTGGGGTCACCAATTCCCACCTTGAGAGCCTGGTTCGCCAATGCCTTGAGGTGCCGGTTCCTCGTTTCTGGTTTGGTTGACTGCAATGCGTAGGTTGCGGTCTGTGCGAACTGGGCGATCGCGTCGATGCCGAGAGGTTGTGGGGTAGCGGAATCAGCGAAGATAGTCTTTCCAGAAGCGTATCTCATGACCATGTCTGCAATTGGTCCAGCGATGATGTACCCACCGAACCCACCTGAACTTCCAATCGTTTCAGAAACTGCGTCGATTCCCATCGTGCTTGCGCTCCACTTTTCGTAGATTCGAGCTTGATTCACAAGGGATTCTTCTTCATCACCGAACATCTCAGCGATTGCATACCCAATGAGGTACGTGATCGGTCGAGTAGTTACGTTCACGGTTGCGTTCGCCAGGGTGCTTCCCACCCATCGACCGACACCAGCCATGTCTCCACTACCCGCCGCTTGATGCAACCTCGCACCAGCCTTCATTGGGTCCGACGCGAACGGGAGGAACATCCTGGCAACCGAACCACCAAGAATCGCAGGATCATCGAGCGCACTAGTAGTGTTCTGTGTTCGTCGTATTGTTGTTTCAGCACGATCGACTGCTTGCTCAAGCGAAGTCCCATCGCTCATGTGTGCGGCGACTGCGACTCTCACCAAGGTTCGGTCGATCAAGTCAAGTATCCCGATCTGACCAAATGCCTCAATAAGTTGCTTTCGTGCAATACCGATGCGCCCCGCAACTGCTTCTCGCATTGCAGTCTTGAGGTGCTCGATCGACATGCGCCGACGCTCACCTTCAAGAGTTTGCATTTGTTGGTTGGACCTTCTGTCGATCGCAGCTTCTCGGTTCCTTGCGTAAAAGTAACCACTGGTCGATGCGATGTCATCGAACTTCGGCCAACTGGTAGGGGTAATGATGGCCTTCGCCAATCCTCCGATTGGCATCGAAGGATCCGATATCATTCTAGCCAAACCACCAGCAGCGACACGCGAGAATGTTCCAGGGTTCAAGCTCAGATAAGAAACAGAGAGAGCACCTGCGAGATCCGAAAAGAAACTAGCAATGCCTTCACGCTCTGCTCGTGGCTGTAAGCCAGAACCAGTGATGAACATCTTGCGCAGTCTGTCAAGCGCACCCTGGCCGTATCGGGTGACGATCTCTTTCGACAATCGCTCATCCATCAGTAGTGCGTATGCATCGCGTACTGGCATTGCCATCGTCGATAGACGCGCAAGCGCATCTGTCGAATTCATCCAGTCGCTGATGAAGTCACCGATCAGAACCGGGGATCCGCCGCCTTCCACTCGCTCCTTGGTGAATCCACCTGTGTCGAGGAAAGAAGCGCCAACGCCAGAAGTCTGCACGTCTGGTGGTTCCATTGATGCCGTCGCTCTTCGAGACCGTGGCTCGTACCCTGGAACAAATCGTGGTTGATACCCATGCAACTGGTAGAACACATCGAACGCTGGGTCGCGAAGTTTCTCGCGGGCATCCTTGAGTTCTTGTAACAGGGTTGCTTCTTCTGGAGTCAGTGCCGCGAGGATCGCAGCGTATTCATCCGCAGTCATTTGGTATGCGACATCGTCGCCTGCGTCTCTGAATGCAATGCCAACTCCACGCACTTCATTGCCGTCATCGTCGGTGGTGTCGAGAATCATGTTCAAGGACTCGTCATCCAGAGCAGCGAGTTTCATCAACTCGCCCAATCTAACAGTGACCTTCTTGCCGTTGACGATGATGTCACGCTTCTGAGTGGATTCGATGCCAAGGTGCGAGTCTGATGTCGCGGCAAGCAATGCATCGCCAGAAGCGAACCCGGCACGTTGCGCGGCCAGGTCAAGCTCTTCCATGATTTCTCGACGAACGGTGTAGTAGTCCGACTCAGATCTTCTCATTCGAGCAACAAGATACTCGGAGAAGACTCCGCTCTCGTCGATTGTTTCGATGAGAGACTCCATGTCTCCACCAGATCGTATGATTGCTCTGACCACACCCTCTCGGTACGGTGACGAAGTGACACCCTTCTGCTTCCTCTTCGCGAATTTCCTGCCGGTGAAACCTTCTTCGATGGCAATCGCGGCATCAAGAAGTCTTTCGGACCTCGCATCCTTCTGGGATCTGAAGTCATCGCGCTCCATGCGATATGAATCGAGAGCCTGGTCGATCAGCTTGTTAGCTGCGTTTGATGCAGCCAGGGACTGTTCAGTCTTCGCGGTGGTGGTGAGCAGAGAGCCGTCAGGACGCAGGGCGTTCTCGGCTTGGTCGAGCGCGGCCATGACGTTCTTCTTGGTTTGGTTCGACATCTTGCGCTTGCGAAGCATCTTCTTCGCCTTACCGAACCGGGTGCGCGTATTCCCATATGTAGCATGCGCAGACAGTCGGATGGCACGTCGAGAAAGAGCCGCGAGCTTCTTCGGGTTGTCAGTCTTCGCAAGCTGTGCCGCGATCTTGCCCTTGTACTTCTCGGGCAACAGGCGAACGACTTCGAGGGCGGACTTGCGAATTGACTTCGCCAGGTTGTCCTTCTCCTTCTGTCGTTCCTTGTTCGCTTCCTGCACCAGCTTGAGACGCTGCTCTCTCGTGCGACCCTTCATTCGCTCCACCAACCTCCTGTTGGTTTCACGGTCTCTGAATCGATCGAATCTGTTCTTCAACCGGATGAGCTTGTCGGCGGCCAGGACGCGCTCGTTTGCGACCTTCTCACGAAGCCTGTCGTTCTGGGCTTCGCGCTCTTCCTCGCGAATCATCTTGGCTTCTTCATTCGAGTATGCGTAGCCTGCTCTGAAGGACTTCCTCAGTTCTCGGTTGCCACGATTCCCCTTGCGATCAGTGAAGAACTCGTCTTCTGCATCTCGGCGGTACGAGCGTGATTCCAACATGCTGTCTTGCGATCGGTCGAACGTGCCACGGTTGCCGAGGGCAGACTTCACTTGACCTCCTACGCCTTCACGCCTACTGAAGAGTGGCATGCCGACGGTGTCGAGTTCTTCTTGGATCACGTTGGCAAGAGTGCCTGGTTCATTCTTGTCACCGAGCTTGTACACTGTTGCCCGTGCGTCTTCGAGCATGCCTGATTCGTTTGATTCATCAAACTCATCTATGGAATCCATGACATGATCTAGGTCTTCTCTAGCTCTTTCCTCGATCACGTCGTCGTCAATGACTCCAGCAGCATCTACAGCTTCAGTATCTGCATACGCCCTATACACTGGCATGTCCGTGTAATCAATGACGTAGTCTGGTGCGAAATTCAACGGGTCGCCTTGAGCCTTCATCTGATCCGCGTAGCGGTTGATAGTCTCAATTTGAATCTCAGCCAGCAGCTTGTGCGCTTCTCTAAATGAAGGAGCTTCACCGATCTTTTCGCCTTCACTTGTGCGTATGACGAAGACTTCTATTTCTTCACCGCTCAGACCCATTTGCCCAGGTTCTTCTTGGAAGACACCGTGGTTCATTTTCGGTAGACCAGGGAGGTGATCAAGATCCACCTCGTCAAGGAATGGATCTCTCTGCATCTCATAGGGCAAGTTGTCTGCGCTTTGCCATTGAGTCAGATGACTCCAGATGTTTGCCCATGCGCGATCTTTTCGTTCAATAGTAGCTCTGACACCAACGAACCCTGGGTTGTTGTAAGCATCAGCAACTGTATCTGCCCAATCGTCAGGGAATGGGCTGAATGACTCTTGCGATGAGTAAAATTGTTCCTTTTCACTTTCTTCCACAGAGACCATGTACTCTCTGAGGTTTTCTCGAACGTACTGTTCGCGCATCTCTTCTACGTTCTTGGATCCTGCTGGGTCCATGCCGAGTTCGTCAGGTTCCACGACACCTTCATACCAGTCTGAAATATCTCCCTTGCGAATGTATGGGTCCAGCAAGGTTTCAAACATCTTGCCAAGAGCGTCGTAGCCTTTACCTTCAACTGCGATACCTGGTGAGCTATTCACCAAGTCAGTGTTCGGTAGGCTGATGTATTCGTAGCCGTTCTCGACCGCATATGCGAGAGAGCGTTTGAGTGCCAGCTTCTGCCACAGTGGAACAACTTTGCCCTTGCGCTTACTGAAAACGAATGGCGTAACCACTTCCTTTGTCCCCGAAAAATTCGAGGGTAGTTGCATCAAGCCTGATGCCCAATCACTCTGGACCTCGGCAAGGTTGAAGGTGTTTGGCTCTTCAGTATTGTCGATTTTGTACCGCTGGTCCGTGGCACGAACGTGGGTAATTATCGAGCCGCGTGGAACCCCACTGAAACTATGCTGTGAACCACTGAAGCCTTTCTTTCGCTTGTCGGCCTCCTGGTCTTCGACTTCTACCATTTTCTTGTTTTCAAAGTCGTAGACAGGAAGACCCCCCTCGTCCCTCGTGAGTCTTTCATCAGAAGGGTTCAACGACAATACCAAGTTGGTAGCTGGGCCATGACCAGGCGGCAGATACTCAGTGTACTCAACCAATTTACCGCTGAGTCGCTGCACTGTGACGCGAGTGTATGCGTCTGGGTCTCGGTCCCGAATTTCAGAATCTGTCTGCACATTCGTGAACACCTCAACTGGGGTAGTTCCGTGCGCGATAGCTTCGTCGATATCTACGGTCGCCTTCGGAGACTGGCTCTTCAGGAACTCGTCCATTCCAGTCCAGTAGATCTCTTCGCGCTCGACACCTTGCTTGCCGAGGAATGCTCGAAGCTGCTCTGATGTCTTGATGTCAGGTTGATCGCGGGCCTCGTTGAGACTGCGGTACATCTTGCTGTCGAACACGCCTTGGCGGGACGCGAGCCTGGTAGTCGGAAGAGGGGGCTTGCCCTCCTCTGCACGTTTCACATTCTTCTTGATGTTTCGGTCGATGTCAGCTTGTTCAAACCTTCTGACGAGACGCGACGAACGGCGAGGTCCAAGGCTACCTGGGAGGCTAAAGTCAACGCCTGAATAGGCGTTTCGATACCTTTGCTCGAAGTCTCCGACGATGTCTCTTGCTGCATCTGGGTTGAATCCAAGCGATCGAAGAAGGTCTGGGGCATCATTTGCAACTTCCTTTCCGCCGCTCGGAAGAGTCGGCAACACCAACAAGGAACCAATGTCAGTTCCCAACAGGTCTTCAATTGTAACAGGCTCTGCGATCACGTCAGTGAACTTTCTTCTGTTCGCAGGCGCTCGCTTCTTTTCGTTTCGTACACGACCAAGATAGACTCTCGCGATAGCCCACGCAGCCGCTTGGCCTTGCGCCGGTGACATGCCGACTGCGGATGCGATGTTTCTCATTGCTGCGGTTGCCGCTGCGTAACCACTTCCTGACGAGAAGTTCTGTTGGTCAATGCCCCACCAGAAAGCCATCCACACATCATTCGTCACAAGGCGTTCGTCGCCCATCAGGTTGCGCAGGAATGCCGCCAACTTACGCGCTGCGCCTGTCCCCTTGTCCAGGTCAAGTTGCTGCTTGATCATAGACCCTGGGGTGATTAGTCTTTGAACCACTTCATCCATTGTTTGCGATTGAAGAACATCGGCAGTACCGAGGACATCAGCATACAAATACAGTGGGCCTGTACCTGTTGAGAGAATCTGTTTCATTCTCCCCTTTGGTCCCCTACTGGCGTTCTTTCCTGCAATCGCTCGAAGCAAGGACTCTGTGTTGCTTGGGTCTCCACCTGATTCGATGAACTCACTGTACGCAAGAGCAGTTCTTAGACCAACATTCACATTGCTCTTCACACTTTTCTGTGCAGAAGTTGTGGCGATGACAGCGACCAATTTCCAAAGTGGAATCTTGCCTTCTCCCAAAGAGGAGAACACTTGCTCACTAAGCATGTACCACTCTGAGGCCGCAGGAAGTATCTCTAACGCATCTGCGAGCAATCGACGATCTGACACAAACTCGTCATACTTAGCGATCGCCTCGTTTGCGACATCTGATCGTGTGAACCCAAGCGCATCTTCTGGTGTCATCCAGTTGACCATGTCACTCTTGGCAAGGACGGTTCGTGCTGTCTTGGCTGGTACAGCTTCAAGAACTTGTTT
>MDTC01124669.1_pt1 | contig 29462 bp, 28 predicted proteins | sample 811181 | NCBI WGS metagenome assembly MDTC01 (sample SAMN05326644, study PRJNA326480) | marine metagenome | isolation source: seawater | place: Pacific Ocean: North | collected 2011 | reverse complement strand
TTAACTTTAAATCAAATTTGCCATTAATTTTCTCTCTTAAATTATGAATTCCATCATAAATTTCTGAATTATATTCATAAAAATCATCATATATAACCTTGTATTTTGTTTCACCGTCAGATTGAATAATTGAAGCATCAACACCATCTCCTGATGTTCCACTCATTAAACCTAGGGCTTTAAATTCTCTTGTCATAATCTGTTTAATTTACAATAATTATTGTGTAATAGTAATTTTATTCGAATAATCTATGAAAAAAAATTTTCTAAACGAGATAATTGCCAGGGATTTTTTCCATCAATGCACTGATCAGGATAATTTAAATAAACTAATGAATTCTGCTTCGATTAAAGCTTATATTGGCTTTGATTGTACTGCGCCCAGCTTACATGTAGGAAGTTTATTACAAATCATGTGTTTAAGAATGCTACAAAAATACGGGCATCAGCCTATTGTTTTGCTTGGTGGTGGAACTACTTTAATAGGTGATCCTTCAGGAAAAGACGCTACTAGAAAAATTCTTGAAGACGAAACTATCAATGAAAATATTAAAAAAATTAAAGAAACTTTTACACAACTTTTAAATATTAAAGATAAAAATATTGCCCCAATATTTGTCGATAATTCAGAGTGGCTAACTAAATTAAAATACATTGATTTCTTAAGGAATATCGGAAGACATTTTACAATCAATAAGATGCTAAGTTTCGATAGTGTAAAATTAAGGTTAGAGAGAGAACAGTCTTTAAGTTATATGGAGTTTAATTATATGATACTTCAAGCTTATGATTATTATAGATTAAATCAAGATTATAATTGTGAACTACAAATAGGTGGGTCTGATCAATGGGGAAATATTGTTAACGGTGTTGAACTTATAAGAAAAATGAGTCACAAAAATTCATTTGGGTTAACAACACCTTTAATTACTTTGTCATCAGGTACAAAAATGGGCAAAACTGAAAAAGGAGCTGTGTGGTTAAATAAAGATTTATTGTCTCCCTACGACTATTGGCAGTTTTGGAGGAACACCGATGATGCAGATGTAAATAGATTTTTAAAATATTTCACTGAAATTGAAATTAACGAGTTAAATCAAATAATAAAAAAAGAGAAAAATATAAATAATCTTAAAATTTTGCTAGCTAATGAGACTACAAAGCTTTTGCATGGCGAAGAGTCTGCTAGAGATGCTGAAAATACAGCTAAAGAAACTTTTCAAGGTTCTGGAATAGGTAAAGATCTTCCAGAAATTAATATACCTTCAAAAAAAATTGATTTAGGTATAAACATTCTCGATCTTTTGTCGTCTGAAAATATTGTTTCCTCAAAAAGTGAGGCTAGAAGAATAATTAAAAATAAAGGTATTAGAATAAATGATGTAGTAATCATTAATGATAAAATTATAATTAATAAAAAGACATTTAAAGAAAATAATTTTATAAAAATTTCAAATGGAAAGAAAAAACACTATATAATTAAATCTATTTAGTTTTTTTTCTTTTCTCTAATGCTTTTGTAATAAATCTCGGCGTGATAGTTTTAATTGGGTTAACTGAAGTTTTTATTTTACCAGGAGGGCCTTTCATTTTAAAGCTGACTCCAAACAAGCCTTCGCCTACTTCTTTAGGAATTAATATATTGCCCAGAACTGGTATCTTTGAAATTAATTTGTTTAAAGTTTTAGCGGGAACCATAGTGCCTCTTAAACTGACTAAGCCAGTTTGGTTATCTACGTATCCCTGTAAAATTATTGAGATACTTGGACCAACAGCATAAAGTTCTTCTATTTTTAAGACTTTGTCATCATTTTTAATCTTAATCTCCAATGCATCAAAACTTAAACCGTTTCCGGATAAAAGATCTGTCATGCCTCCAAAATCAGCTAGTGATAGTAATTTTGCAAAACCAGGGGCTTTTTTTACTTTAAAATTATTTATAACAAGATTAGAGGAACTTTGATCTTCATCAAATGTAGAGATATACGAGAGGTCACCGCCCTCTAAGCCTTTAAAAAAATCATAATTAGATAAAATTGGTTCTGGTAAATCTGAGTAAACCTCTAAGAGTTTTTTGTTTGTATTTTGATCTTTCTTAAGAATTATGTCTAGAAATTTATTATTAGAAAACTCACTTTTTGATAATATTTTTACTAATTTCCCTTTTTTAATTTGACCAAATAAACTAAATCCATTTAAAGGCTCTGGGTAAGTAGTTATTATAGTATCTAGTTTAATTTCTAATCTTTTATTAATTTTTTTCAGGAAAGAATTTTTACTTTTTTTATTTATTTGCCTAATTAGATTTGTAGCGTCATATTTATTGCCATTGATAAAAATTTTATCGCTAAAGACAATCTTAAAGTTATTATTTTCTTTTTTATTCTTAAAAGTTTTGATTAAAATATTTGATATTTTTTTCAATTGAAAATTTTTATCTAAAGAAATGTCTTTTAAAGAAATCGTGCTTTTATTCTCCGCATATTCAAACTTAGATATATCAATACTATCCTTAGAAATTTGGAATTCTGAAGTCATGTTAGCCGTGATACCTGCTTTTTTGTTATAATTTAAGAAACTTAAATTAATTGCTGGCATAAAATTAATTGTTAATTTATTTTTCTTTGTTTTGTCATTAACCTCCAAATCGTATTTAAATTTCTCAAATTTTTCTTCGTCAAATTTATATAGGCCCTCAATATTAAAAAATTTTTTTTCATTTTTGTTAAATAATCCTTTAAAATTAGCTTTATCTAAAAATATTTGACTAATCTCGTTACTCAATAAATCCAGCTTAATTTTATTTTTTAACTTAATATTTGAATTATCGACAGTACCGGAAAAATTATAATTATAATCAAGTAATTCTAATGAATTAGAAAATTTTAATTTAAAATTACTAAAAATATTTCCATTAATTAGCAAAGTCTCTTTTATATAATTCTTTTTATTAAAATGAACTAATATACTGTCTATAAATTTATTATTAATTTTAGGTGTGGCCTTAAAAGACCCATCTATTAATAAATCTTTTTTTTTATTTATTTCTAAAACACCATCAGTAATTGGAATTCCATTTAAATTTGTTTTGACTTCTTTAATATAAATGAAATCGTTATCTGCACGAATTCCAAAGCTAAGATTTTTAAATTTTAATTTATTAAAATCTATATTTACTTTATTGCCAATCGCATTTAATTTATAGTCTTTTACTTCAAAATCTTCTTTAAATTCTATATTTAGATCGCCTTCTACTTCTCCTCTTGTTACATTGTTAATTAAAAAACTTTTAAAATTAGAAGGCTTGTTTCTAGCTATTAATTTTTTGATATCATTAACGTCTATTTTATTAGTTTTCAAATTAACATATTGTATTTTAAGCTTTAATTTAATTAGAGAAATTAAATCAATGTAAATATCAAATTTCTTGATTGGTAAATTTATATCTAAATAAGAAATTTTAGGATTTTTTGTTGTGAGAAATATATTTAATTTTTTTGGGTTAAATTTTATTTTTATTTTTGTTAATTCTAATTTAATATTAGGCTGAATTTTGGTTATTTCATTTTGTATTTTGTTATTAAATTTATCTGTTTCATACCCTTTTATAGATAAAAAAAGTCCAACCAATAATAAAAATAAAAAAATTATTCCTAATGAACTGATTATTTTTTTTTTCATTTTCTTTTAAATAAATTGGCTTCTATAAATTGATCTACATTTCCATTTAAAACATCCTGTGGATTTGAGCTTTCTTTTTTGCTGCGCATATCTTTTACTAATTGGTACGGTTGTAAAACATAAGATCTTATTTGGTGTCCCCATCCAATATCTGTCTTTTCGGTTAAGTTTTTTTCTGACTCCTCTTCTCTTTTCTGAATTTCATACTCATAAAGTCTAGCTTTTAGCATTTTAAAACAAGTTTCTTTATTCTTATGTTGAGATCTTTCATTTTGACATTGTACAACAATTTTACTTGGGAGATGTGTAATTCTTACAGCGCTGTCTGTTGTGTTTACATGTTGTCCTCCAGCCCCACTAGATCTATAAGTATCAATTCTTAAATCTTTATCATCAATTTCAACATCTATCTCATCGTCTATTGCAGGATAAACCCAAATACTAGCGAAGCTCGTGTGTCTTCTTGCGCCACTATCAAATGGTGAAATTCTAACTAATCGATGTACACCTGACTCATTTTTCATTAAACCGTAAAGATATTCTCCTGATACTTTTAAAGTTGACGACTTAATACCTGCTTCTTCGCCTCTGTGTTCACTGATAACTTGGTATTTGAAAGATTTTTTGTCAAACCATTTCAAATACATTCTTCTTAACATTTCAGCCCAATCTTGACTTTCTGTTCCGCCCGCTCCTGCGTGAATTTCTAAATAAATATCAAGTGAATCATTTTCTCCCGATAAAAAACAATTAATTTCATTTTTCTTAATTTTTTTTTGAATATCTTCAATTTTTTTTAAACAATCTTCAATTATTTCATTATTCGATTCTTCTTTTCCCAAATTATAAATGTCTTTAATGTTGTCTAAATCTTTTTCAGATTGCGTAAAGGAGGATATAATATCGTCGTATAATTTTTTTTCTTTTACTGTCTTTTTGACTTTTTTTTGATCTTTCCAAAAATTTTCATTTTCAGATATTTCATTTAATTTTACAAGTTTAGAACGGATATTATTGTTATCAAAGATACCCCCTTATATTTTCTAGAGATTTTTTAACTTCTTCAATTTTTATATCAAATATTTCCATTAATAGAATTGCCTAAATTTAATTAACTTATCATAATTGCTTTTGATATCTAAATTTTTATTTTCTTCTTTGTTAATATCTTTAGACTTAAACGCTTCTATAATTGCTTTTGGATTGTTGAAATCTTCTTCTTTACCAGTATCATAATTTATTGGTGAAAAATATATACCATTAGGTATAGCAAACTCTTTAAAGTCGTCTTTATACAAAGCGGAACTAATAAAATTTTTAAAAATTGGTAATGCTGCCTTAGAGCCGGTTTCATATTTTCCTAAAGATTGAGGGTTGTCAAAACCCACGTAAACGCCGACTACTAAATTTGAACTATAACCAATGAACCATGCATCAAAATTATTATTTGTAGTACCTGTTTTTCCGGCCAATGGTACGTTTAAATCTCTAAGTTTTTTTCCAGTTCCTCTTTTGATTGCACCTTCTAATATAGATGTGATTTGATATGCAGTTTCTTCACTTAAAACTTGCTCGTACTCTTCTTCAATTTTTGGAAATTCATATGAATTTTCTGAGAATCTATCGCAACCTGAGCATATTCTTTTTTCAGAGTTATAGATCGTATTACCTCTTCTGTCTTGTATTCTGTCAATTAGTATTGGTTCAACTTTTTTTCCTCCATTTACGAAAGATGCATAAGCTGCTGTAATATTCATTAATGTTGTTTCTGCAGAGCCTAGGGATACAGATAAAAGTTCTGGAATTTCATCGTATATTTTTAAGTCCTTGGATAATTTAAGTATTTTCTTTAATCCCAAGTTTTCTGAAATTCTCACTGTCATTAAATTACGAGAATATTCAATTCCTTTTCTTAATGTTGAGGGCCCATAGAATTTTTTACCGTAATTTTCAGGTTTCCAATTCTTTAAACCTACACCTTGTTCGGCAACGAATGGGGCGTCTAATACTATCGAATTGGGAGCAAAATTATTTTCTAAGGCCGCTGCATAAACAAAAGGTTTGAATGCTGATCCAGGCTGTCTTTTAGCTTGTGTTGCTCTATTGAATTCACTTGAGGCATAACTATAACCTCCAATCAAAGCTTTAATTTTACCTGAAAATGGATCCAAAACAATTATTGCTCCATTAACTTTTGGATATTGCTTTAAGCTCCAATTATTTTTTTCTTTTTTTACAAAAATTATATCACCTAAAAAAAATGTTTGATGAACATTATTTTTTATCGCCCATTTAAAATTATTTATGTTGATAAAATTTTTTTCTTTTGTTTTTATTATCTCAAAATTAATCCTATCATCTTGAATATCTAACACTTCTGCAATATGCCAATTTAATGTTTTATCTTTTTCGTATTTTTTAATCTTTTTTTTCCAATTTTTCTCTCTGATTTTATTCGTAATTGGTCCCCGCCATCCATGTCTTTTATCGTAAGCTTCAATACCATTTTTTAATGCATCTTGTGCTAACAATTGATAATTTATATTAAGTGGAGATTTAATTGACAGGCCCTCAGCGTATAATTTTTCAAATCCATAATTATTTTTTATTATTCTTCTTACTTCTTCAGTATATGAATTTGCTTTGCTAAAAATCTTTATATTTCTTTTTTTTAAAGTAATTTTTTGATCTTTTAATTCATCATATTCTTTTTTGTTTATAAAGTTATTTTCGTATAAATTTTTTAGAACAAAATTTCTTCTTACTTTAGCAATATCTTTATATTTAAATGGATTATATTTGCTTGGAGCCTTAGGTAGGGCTGCTAACAATGCTGCCTCGACGTAATCTAATTCTTTTACAGATTTATCAAAATACTCTAAGCTAGCTGCGGCGATTCCATACGTGCCTTCACCTAAATAAATTTGATTTAGATAAAGTTCCAGTATTCTTTTCTTTGAATATGCTTTTTCAATTCTAAAAGCAAGAATAGCTTCCTTGACCTTTCTTTTAAATGAAATTTCGTTAGTCAGGAGAAAATTTTTTGCTACTTGTTGAGTAATTGTTGATGCTCCTTCAAGTCTTTTATTGTTTAAAATATTTTGAAAATTTTTAATCATAGCTCTGATTATCCCCTTTGCATCTATTCCAGGATGACTGAAAAAATTTTTATCTTCTGCTGATAAAAATGAATTTATCACGATGTCTGGGATTGACTCGTAAGGAATAAATAGTCTTTTTTCTAAAGCGTATTCAGCAATTAGTGTTCCATTTTCTGAATATATCCTGCTAGATACAGGCGGTTGATACTTTGCAAGCTTTTTATAATCAGGTAGCCCTGATGAAAAATACGAAAATGCTGAAAAAGCAAGAAATAGAAAAATTATAAAAATTAAAATTCCAGCTTTGATTGAATAACTTAATAATTTGAACATCTATTTCCAATTGTAATGCTTAAATTTTGGCTATCTTAAGGCATTTTTTATTTTTTATAAAAGGTGCTATTTATATTAAAATTTTGTATACTTTTACAATGAATAATTTCACTAAAAAATTACCAAAAATTATAAAAGGAATTCAATTTACATGGAAAAAAATTTATACATTGATGCTTCGCATCCAGATGAAACTCGAATCGTTCTTCGTTCAAACAACTCTATTGAAGAATACGAGTATGAAAATAAAAATAAGGTAAACTTTAAAAATAACATCTATCTTGGAACAATAAGTAGAGTAGAGCCCTCTTTGCAGGCTGCATTTATTAATTTTGGTAGAATCAAACATGGTTTTCTTGCCTTTAATGATATTCAATCAGACTACTATCAAATACCAACAGATGACAAAGAAAAACTTCAAGAAGCAGAAGAAAAAATAAGAGAAGATCTAAAAAATACAAATTCTGAAGAATTAAATAATGAAGAAAACAACAGTCAAAACTCTAAAGATGATGAAAAATTAGATGTCATAGAGAATGCAAATAATGAAAATAATTTTGCAAATAGTAAAGAAAATGAAAATAATAAACCTAATAATTATAGAGAAAAGTTAAAAAATACTTACGGAGTTAAAAAGTATCGTATTCAAGAAGTTATTAAGCCTGGACAAGTAATTTTAATTCAAGTTCTTAAAGAAGAAAGAGGACAAAAAGGAGCTGCATTAACTACATTTATATCTTTAGCTGGAAAATACATAGTTCTGATGCCTAATACTGCTAAAGGTGGCGGAATCTCTAGAAAAATATTTAATTCTTCAGATAGAACTAAAATACGCAATATTTTAAACGAAATAGAAATACCAAAAACTATGGGAGTAATAGTTAGAACTGCTGGTGCAAACAAAACTAAAAATGAGATCGAAAAAGATTTTCAAAATACAACAGGCACTTGGGAGCAGATCAAATCAAAAGCTGTTGAGTCTAATGCCCCTGCGTTAATTTATGAAGAAGGAGACATAATCAAGCGCGCTTTAAGAGATATTTATGATAATGATACAAAAAATATCTATGTAGATGGAAATGAAGGTTATCAAAAAGCGAAAACATTCATGAAGGAACTAGTTCCAAAAAATGTAAAATTTATAAAAAAATATAGAGGTAAAATTCCTTTGTTTCATGACGCTGGCATAGAAAAAGATTTAAATAATATTTTTGAACCTACTGTAAAGCTTAAGTCAGGAGGATACTTAGTTATAAACCCAACTGAAGCATTGGTAGCAATAGATATAAACTCTGGACAGTCAACTAAACAAATTAATATTGAAAAAACAGCCCTAAATACTAACCTAGAAGCTGCAGAAGAAATTTCTCGTCAACTAAAAATTAGAGATTTATCGGGTCTTATAGTTATTGATTTTATAGATATGATGAACTTTTATAACAGAAGAATGGTAGAAAAAAAAATGCGAGAATGTATTAAAAAAGATAGAGCAAGAGTACAGGTTGGTAAAATAAGTAATTTCGGATTATTAGAAATGACCAGACAAAGATTAAGAGAAGGTTCTCTAATTTGGGAAAATAATTTATCAATGGAGTCCTATGCTTTAAAAATAATTAAAAAGGTTGAAATGTTAGCTTTTACCAATAAGGTCAAGTCTATAAATGCATTCATTCCAGAAAAAATCAAGACATATATTGAAAAAGTATTACAAGAAGAAATAAATTATTTTCAGAAAAAATATAAGTATAAAATAGATTTTATAGGTGATCCAGAATTAATCGTGCCTGAATATAAAATTAACTTATTAAATAAAAATAAAAAAATAGAAAAAACAGTCGAAAATATAAATAAAATTAAAGTTAATGACGAAGTTAAAAAAGTGATTCAAAAGAAAAAAGTCATAAAGAAAAGTGCGAAAATTATAAAATTGAATAAAGATAAAACACTTGAAAAAACAAAAAAATTATCATCAAAAAAAACAAATAAAGCTCCAAGAACATTGTGGACTAGAAGAAAAAAAAGAGTTTAAATTATTCCCTTGCTTGGGCTGCTTGGTATGGCAAAATAATTTTTGCTCATCCTGCCAGCTAAAAATGAATCTCTTCCTGCTAAAACAGCATTTTTAAATGAATTAGCCATTAAAATTGGTTTTTTCGCCATTGCTATTGCGCTATTTACTAGAACTCCATCACAACCAAGTTCCATTGCTATTGCTGCATCTGAAGCTGTGCCTAATCCAGCATCAACTATTACAGGTACTTTAGCTTGTTTAATGATTAAAGAAATATTGATTGAATTTTGTATTCCAAGACCAGATCCTATTGGAGACGCTAAAGGCATAATGGCTGCCGCACCATAGTCTTCTAATTTTTTAGAAAATAATAAATCATCAGTACAATAAACTAAAACTTTAAAACCTTCTTTTACTAAAACTTTTGTAGCTTTCAGAGTTTCAATCATATCAGGATAAAGGGTTTTTTTATCTCCCAGCACCTCAAGTTTTACTAATTTCCAGCCACCTATCTCTCTAGCAAGTCTTAAGGTTCTTAGAGCATCTTCCGAGTTATAACATCCTGCTGTATTTGGTAAATAAATAATCTTTTTTGGATTTAAATAATCCATTAAAACTGGTTTTTTTTTATCCAAAATATTTACTCTTCTAACAGCAACTGTGACCATATCCGCTCCAGACGCTTGTACTGCCTTAGCAGTCTCTACAAAATTCTTATATTTACCAGTTCCAACTATTAGTCTGGAATTTAATTTTTTGTTTGCAATTTTAAGAATATCTTTTTTCAAAGTAGCTTACCCTCCTCCTATAAAGTGAACAATTTCAAATTTATCATTATTTTTTACTAATTTGTTTTCATAAGAGTTTTTACTAATGATTTTACCATTTAACTCTATAGCTACTTTTTTTTTATCCAATTTATATCTCTTAAGAAGATCTAGCACAGAAATCTTTTGTTTTATTGAAATTTTTCGACCATTTAATTGAATTTTTGCCATATTTAAGATAATTTATTATTCTATATCAAATTAATGAAAAATAAAATTGTTGTTATTAACGGACCAAATCTTAACCTTTTAGGGGAGAGAGAAAAAGAAAAATATGGTGATATTTCATTAAAAAATATTGAAAAAGATTGTCAGAATTTTGCAAAAGACAATGATTTAGAAGTTTCTTTCCTGCAGTCTAATATTGAGGGAGAAATAGTTAATTTTATTCAAGATGCTCGAAATAAACATGATGGTTTAATAATTAATGCAGCAGGCTATACACATACCTCGGTTGCTATAAGAGATTCTTTATCTGTACTAAAAATGCCAATAATTGAATTGCATATAACGAATATTTACAGTAGAGAAGAATTTAGACACAAATCTTTAATTAGTAATTTAGCTACTGGTATTATTTGTGGTTTTGGTACTAAAGGTTATATAATGGCTATAAATGCTTTAAAAGAAATTATAATTAAATGAAAATTGATAAAAAATTAATAAAAGAACTTGTGGATCATCTTGATGAGTTTAATTTAACAGAACTTGAATATAGCGATGGAGAGAAAAAAATAAAAGTTTCTAAAGGCTCAAAGGCTAATTTGGAGCAAAGAAGTAATACAGTTATTTCAAACAATAAAGCAGTTTTATCATCAGAAGAGGAAGGAACAGCTGTCAAATCTCCAATTATAGGTACGGCTTATTTAGCTCCAGAACCTGGATCAAAAAAGTTTATAGAAATAGGTGATAAAATTAAAAAAGGACAAACAATTATGATAGTTGAAGCTATGAAAACAATGAATCATGTTCCTTCAACATCGGATGGTGTAGTTAAAAAAATTTTAGTAAATGATGGCCAGCCTGTAGAATTTGGTCAAACTCTAGTTCTTCTTAAATAATTATAATGTTTAAAAAGGTTTTGATTGCTAATAGAGGTGAAATAGCTGTTCGAGTTATAAGAGCTTGCAAGGAATGGGGTATTAAAACTGTAGCGGTTCATTCAGATGTAGATGCAGATGCAATGCATGTTCGACTTGCTGACGAAAGTGTTTGTATAGGATCACACCAACCACAAAACAGTTATTTAAATATATCTTCAATTATGTCAGCTGTTGACTTAACAGGCGCAGAGGCAATTCATCCAGGTTATGGTTTTTTATCTGAAAATTCTAAATTTGCAGAAATTGTTCAAAAACATGGAATCAAGTTTATAGGACCTAGTGCCGATTTAATAAAAAAAATGGGAGATAAAATAGAGGCAAAAAGAATTGCCAAACAAAATGGTTTGCCAATTATCGAAGGTTCTGAGGGAGGTGTTAAATCTTTTCAAGATGCAAGAAAAATTTGTAGTGATATTGGTTATCCAGTTTTGATTAAGGCAGCAGGAGGTGGTGGCGGTAAAGGAATGAAAATTGTTGAAAAAGAAGATCAATTAGAAAAATTATTCACTTTAGCGAAGTCTGAGGCAAAAAAATACTTTGGAAATGATGAATTGTACATCGAAAAATACTTTAAACACCCAAGACACATTGAAGTTCAAATTATGTCAGGTAAAAATAGAACAGTTCATCTAGGTGAAAGAGATTGTTCGGTTCAAAGACGACATCAAAAACTCATAGAAGAAACGCCTAGCCCAGTACTTTCTGAAGAGCAGAGAAAAGATTTATTAAATAGAACTGTAAGCATGGTTGAAAAAATTGGATATGAAGGCGCTGGAACAGTTGAATATATTTACGAAAATGGAAAGTTTTATTTCTTAGAAATGAACACAAGAGTTCAAGTTGAGCATCCAGTTACAGAAGTTCAAACAGGTATAGATATTGTTAAAGAGCAAATGTGGATTGCTTTTTCAGGTGACACAGCTTTAAAACAAGGAGATATAGACCCAAGAGGACATTCCATCGAATGTAGAATAAATGCAGAAAATCCAGCTTTAGATTTTCAACCAAGTCCAGGAATAATAAAAGTGTGTCATCAACCATCCGGTTTTAGAACAAGAGTTGATGGTTCAATATTTCAAGGATGTAAAATTACTCCATATTATGACAGTCTTATTGCAAAAGTTATATGCAAAGGTAGAAATAGAACAGAAGCTATACAAAGAACGTTAAGATCATTAGATGAGTTTGTCCTTGAAGGTATAACTACAACTATTGATTTACATAAAAAAATATTAACTCATAAGAAATTTATTGACTCTGATTTTGACACTAACTGGTTAGGAAAAGAAAAATTTTACTAAACATTTGTACATCCAATTAACCATAAGTCGTAAACTGGATGTTCGATAGGTTGTAATGAAGGGCTAGATGAAAACGTCCAACCATTAAATACAAATACTTTTTCATTTTGTGTAATTGATAAATCTTTTACTTGAATATAAGCAACGTCACTTTTATAGTTATTAGATTTAGTTTTTCCACATTTTATTGCTTTAATTTCTAACAATCCGAATTTTTTTGTTTCTCCAAGTTTAATCTTAATTTCTGATGTTTTAGCGGTAATTTTATCTAAACCCATTATATTCACACCTATATAATTTAATGATTTATTTTGATTATTCTTTTGTTTAATTAATTTATTATTAAATTTTTCAATCTCTTTATCTTCATTGTCCACATTTTCAAAACTAGGTTCTAAGTTTTCTAAATTTACAAGAGGCACAGTGGTTATTTTGTCTTCTGCCTTTAGTTGACTTAATGAAAGAAAAAATAAGATTAAAATAAAACTAATTTTTCCAGCTTTCATATTTTTTATTCTTTTCATTTTTAGATATTTTACTTGGTTTGTAAGCTTGCGAAGTTCCAGTTAAATTCTCTACGTGGTCTTTTTGCCATAGATAATTTTTTTCAATACTTTTCGGGACCTCATTAACAGTGTGATGCATCCACAAATACCATTCAGAAGTTATTTTTGTTGCATCTATATTGTTTGCATATACTACCCATCTATCGTCTTGTTTGTTTTTGTAGTATTTGTTTCCATACTGATCTTTACCTATTAGTTTTCCATAAAAAGCAGTTTTCAAAAAAGTACCAAAAGTTTGTCTGTGCCACCAAGTAAAAATTTGTTTAAAATTAATCATAAAATTATTTTATTTATTAAATCCACACACTTAATAAGTGTATAATTATATTATAGACACTTATACTATATAATATATATCTAAATTAATACAGATTCCAAAATTATGAAAAAATATATCGTTGAAACATATTATACTTGTACATTTAAAACGGTTCATGCTCTAAATGAACTAAACGAACAAGAATTATCTAAGATTGATAGTAGAAATGACGGTTCTGTTGAAGTAATCGAAGTTAAGTTAAATAATCGGAAAACTAAAAAAATGGGTGGTAAATCTAGCCCTGAAGAAAACAAGCAGAATAAAGTTGAAAAAATAATACCAAATTCTAATGAAAAACAATCAATGGATAAAGCAAATATTGTTAATAATCTTGAACTATCAAATAAGATCAAAGGTAAAACCGGTGAACGTTTTAAAATGCCTGACAGAAGAAAAGGATATATACAAAAAGCTCAAATAGGCGACCATAAAGTTTATCTTCATACTGGTGAATATTCAGATGGTAAAATTGGTGAGATTTTCATAGATACTAATAAAGAGGGGGAACTTGTAAAAGCAATGATGAATAATTTTGCAATTGCTATTTCACTTGGTCTTCAATATGGGGTTCCTTTAGATGAATATGTGGATGCATTTATTGACACTAAGTTTGAACCATCTGGCAATGTAGGAGGCAATGACAGAATACTAAGTGCCTCTTCGATATTAGACTATGTTTTTAGGGAACTTGCTATTTCTTATCTTGGGAGAGAAGAGTTGGCACATACTCCCTCGATTGCAAGTACAGCAGATGTCAGTAATGACGAAACCGATGACAAATTCCTTAAAATTGTAAAAAATATTACTTCAAAGGGTTTCATAAGAAGTAATTATGAGGAAAAACTTGTAGATTTAAGCGATATAAGAATTAACTTAAAATCTAAAAACTAAACTTTTTTTATATCGGTTTTAATACCTAGTTCCTTTAATTGTTTATTATCAACCTTTGATGGAGCTCCCATTAATAAATCTTGCGCATTTTGATTTAGTGGGAACAAAGTTACCTCTCTTATATTTATTTCATTAGCTAAAAGCATAACTATTCTATCGATACCCGGAGCAATACCTCCATGTGGTGGAGCACCATAACTAAGTGCATTAATCATCCCACTAAACTTCTCATCAACTTGATTTTTGTCGTAGCCTGCTATTGAAAATAATTTGTACATTAATTTAGGAATATGGTTTCTGATAGCTCCAGAGGATAATTCGATACCATTACAAACTATGTCGTATTGGTAAGCCTTGATATCTAAGGGTTTATCAAAGTTAATTTTTTCTATTTCACCTTGAGGCATGGAAAAAGGGTTGTGGCTGAATATAATTTTTTTAGTTACCTCATCTAATTCAAACATTGGGTAATCCACTACCCAGCAAAAAGCAAATTCATTTTCATCAATTAAATCTAAATCACTTGCTATTTTGTCTCTTGCAGAAGAACAGATTTTTTCAACCTCGTTAACTTTTCCACAGGCGAGAAATATACTGTCTCCTATTTCTGCTGATGAAATTTTCATTATTTCTTTTAAAGAGTCTCCTTTGAAAAATTTTCCAACAGGTCCTTTTGCAGTAATTTTTTCCCCTCCCTCTAATGTAAAGTAGGCTAAACCAGAGGCACCTTGTGCTTTGGCCCACCTATCAATATTGTCAAAAAAACTTCTTGGTTTATCTTTTGTGTTCTTTGTTACAATACATCTGACTTTAGATCCTGATTTTACGAGTTTTTTAAAAATTTCAAATTCTACATCATCTCTAGAAAAAATTTTCGTTAAATCATGAATAATTAGAGGATTTCTCAAATCTGGCTTATCTGTTCCATATTTTAACATAACCTCATTGTAAGAAATTCTTGGAAAATTTTCATTCTTAATTTTTTTTGTAGAAAATTTTTTAAATAAATTTACCATAAGTTTTTCAACCACTTTAAAAACATCTTCTTGTTCTACAAATGACATTTCAATATCGAGTTGATAAAATTCGCCTGGACTACGATCTGCTCTTGCGTCTTCATCTCTGAAGCATGGTGCTATTTGAAAATATTTATCAAAACCAGAAACCATTATTAATTGTTTAAATTGCTGAGGCGCTTGTGGTAGCGCATAAAATTTTCCAGGGTTTAATCTGCTAGGTACTAAAAAATCTCTCGCGCCCTCTGGACTCGAAGAAGTTAAAATTGGTGTTTGAAATTCTAAGAAATCTAACTTAGACATCTCATTTCTAATAAAAGAAATTATTTTGGATCTTAAAATAATATTATCATGCATCTCATTTCTTCTAAGATCCAAAAAACGATATTTTAACCTAATATCTTCAGGATAATTTTGCTCTCCAAACACTGGCATAGGCAACTCATTTGCTTCAGAAAGAATATTTATTGTGTCAATCTTAATTTCAATTTTTCCCGTATTTAATTCTTGATTTTCAGTGCCCTTTTCTCTCTTGACTACACTACCTAATACAGAGATTACTGACTCTGGATTTAGTTTTTCTAGTTTGGAAAAATATTTATTTTTGTTCTCAATAACGCATTGGGTTAATCCAAAATTATCTCTGAGATCTATAAATAATAAATTTCCATGGTCTCTTTTTCTATGAAGCCAGCCTGAAATATGAACTGCTTTACCTGCGTCCTTTTCATCTAATTCATTGCAATTATGTGATCTGTATTTATTCATTTTTTAACACTTGTTTTATTAAATTTATATTAATAGGCTTTCCAACCGTTAAAGAAGCAATATCTATATCTTTAATAAACTTAAATATTTTTTCATAAGATCTTTCAATATTATTTAATATATAATCTAATAATTTCATATTTACTTCAATTTGTCTGTCAGAAAAAGATTTAATTAAAATAACTCTTATCAGCTCATCTGTTGGAAGATCAATGCCAAAATCTACGAAATTTGAAAGTCTTGAATTTAAATCGGCTAATTTTGTTTTCATTTCTTTAATTGGTATTAAAGAATTGATTACAACATATTGATTATCTTGATCAATTTGATTCAGTATTGAATATAATAACTCTTCGTTAATATTACTTTCATAATTATCAATTATCAAACATTGTTTAAGATTTAAACTTTTAATAGTATTTTCATTAACATCTAAAGATTTGACATATAAAGAATTAATTTTTTCTACAAGTATGTTTGCTAGATGTGTTTTACCACATCCGCTTTGACCGTGAATATTAATTTTTTTTGAAGGCCAGCTTGGCCAGCTTTCTAATAATTTATAGGTATTAAAATTATTTGAGGATACATAAAAGTCTTTTTTTTTATAAGTTGTTTTAAAGGGAAATTTGAATGTAAGTTGGCTCATTATAACTTTAATTTCCATTCATTATCTTGAATATTAATATCTATTTTTTGTTCAATAAATTTTGCTTTAATTTTGTCTATTTTTCCTAAATACTTAATTCGTATTTTGGCGTAGTTCTTTGTTAATTCTAAAACGTTGTGATTTTCTATAATGTCTATTTTATTCAGTGCTGCTTGTAATTTTTGTAAATTATTTATATTTTTAATATCTAAATAAATATTTAAAAAAGATGGTGTTTTTACATCAATAAGATTTTGTTTTTTCCAAATTTCATTTATCTCTTGTTTGGTAAAATTAATAATTTTTTCATAATTTTTTTTAACGTCATTTCGCTCCTTGTTTATTTCTATATTTTTTACGACAGTCTTTCCAGAAATTTTTCCTTTTAAATACATTTTATTATTATTTAAGGATGGTGAAATTATTAAGAATATATAATTTTTAATGTCATAGTTAGATAAGAGTTTTTCGGTATTAACTGATTCTAAATTATCTTTATTTGTATCTATAAACCTAATATCATCTAAATTTTCTATTGGTAAAATATACTCTATAAATTCATCGTCCGCATTTTCGCTTAGTTTTTTATTCCAATTTAAATAAAAGTAATTTTTAGAATAAAGATAAAAATTGTTCTCTTGAATTAAAACTGGAAAAAGAAGTAGTTTTGTTTTTGAAATATCAGCATAAGATATGTTTTTACTAAAAAAAAAGCTATTAATTTTTTCTCTATTAAATTTTACATTAACTGTAACTCTTTGAGTATCTAAACTGTTTTTTTCTTCTATAATTTGATATGCAGAAACTAAATTCTTAATTTCTGCCAAACTTGTTTTCAAAACCATGTCCTTATCTTTATTAATTAAGATTTTATTAATGAGTTTATTAAATCCCATTTTAAATGCTAAATTAAGCAATTGTTCTCTACTTTTGCTTGAATCTTTATTTATATAAATATTATCAACATCAAATATGTTAGAATTTGAAAAAACATTTCCAGTTTTAACCAAAAATACTATTATAAAAATGAAAATTAAACTTTTATTCATAAACAAATAATTATCATTTAATTAATGCAAAAAACAAAAAATAGTTACAAAAAAAGTGGAGTAAATATTGATCTCGCAAATAATTTTGTAAAATACATAGCTAATGTTACAAAAAAAAATGTCAAAAAAAAGAGAAATTCCTCTAATTCTGCTAATATTGGTTCATTTGGATCAGTGTGTGATATAGGAAAACTTAAAATCAAAGATCCTTTAATAGTTTCTAGCACCGATGGCGTAGGTACTAAATTGGACCTAGCTAATAAATTCAGAAAATTTGACACAATAGGTATTGACTTAGTTGCAATGTGTGTAAACGACTTAATTGTTCAAGGAGCAAAACCACTTTTTTTTCTAGATTATATAGCTGTAGGTAAAATAAATATTAAAAAAATCAAACTTATATTAAAAGGGATTTTAAAAGGTTGTGCGTTATCAAATTGTGATCTTGTAGGTGGCGAGACTGCAGAAATGCCGGGAATTTATGACAAGGATAAATTTGACCTCGCTGGTTTTTCCGTAGGTATAGTTTCAAAAAAAAAACTTCTAAACAAAAATAATGTTCAGCCAGGAGATATAATTTTAGCTATTCCATCTAATGGTATACATTCTAATGGCTATTCGTTAGTCAGATCTATTTTAAAAAAAAATAATATTTCAAATAAGATTAAAAAAGAATTAATCAAACCAACAAAAATATATACGAAAGAAGTTTTAAAAATTGTTGATAAAAACTTAATTAAATCTGCTGCTCATATTACTGGAGGTGGACTTGTGGAAAATATATTAAGGTCTGTACCCGATAAACTGTGCATAAATATTGATCTCTCTAAAATTAAAGTAAAAAAAATATTTAAGTGGATTAAAAAATATAACGTAACTGACCAAGAAATGCTTAAAACATTTAATTGTGGTGTAGGTTTTTGTTTAATTGTAGATAAAAAAAAAGTCAAAAAAATTACTAAATATTTTCCAAGAGATTATAAACCCTATCAGATAGGTTCAATATCAAAAAGTATTAAAAAAATAAATTTATATAATAATATTGGATGGTAAAAAAAAAAGCATGTGTTTTTATTTCTGGAGCCGGTACTAATTTGAAAGCATTGATTCATGCTTCGAGGTTTTATAATTTTCCAATTAATATAAGTTTAATCATTTCGAATAAAAAAAAAGCCGGTGGTATTCGATTAGCAAAACTATTTTCAATTAAATACGATGTAATAAATTTGAACAATAGATTACATGAAATAAAGCTTTTAAACGAAATAAAAAGAAATAAAATCTCAATAATTTGTCTTGCGGGATATATGAAAATTTTATCTAAAAACTTTATTAATAGATTTAAAGGAATAATAATTAATATTCATCCCTCACTTTTACCCAAATATAAAGGGTTAAATACTTTTTCACGTGTACTTAAAAATAATGAAAAAATCACAGGTTGTACTGTTCATCTTGTTAATGAGAATTTAGATGGTGGTAAAATAATACTTAAAAAAAAATTAAATATTTCAAAAAACGAAAAAGTGGAGTCTCTAAAAAAAAGAACTCAATTACTGGAATATAGAGCGTTTTCAGAGTCTATTGTAAAACTATATAGAGGAAACTAAGATTTAAAAAAGAAATCTATTTCTTTTTTTGCATTTTCAATTGAATCAGATCCATGCACTGAATTTTTATCAATGGAAATACCATGTAATTTTCTTATAGTTCCATCCTCTGCATCTTTAGGGTTTGTGGCTCCCATAATTCTTCTATTTTCTAAAACAGCATTTTTCCCTTCTAAAATCATTACTACTATGGGTCCTGATGATAGATAGGCACATAATTGGTCGTAGAATGGCTTTGATTGATGTACTTTATAGAATTCTGCCGCTTCTTCTTTAGAAATTTGCATTTTTTTATTGTCTTTTATACTTAAATTATTTTTTTCAAAAATACTTTTGATAGCTTCTGATAGATTTCTCTCAACAGCATCAGGTTTAATAATTGACAATGTCTGCTCTACATTACTCATAATTTTCTTCTACTAGTTTGTTTAATAATCTTACTCCAAATCCAGTTGCTCCACCTGAGTTTAAAGCACCACCATATTTTGAAAATGCCATGCCAGCAATGTCTAAGTGAGCCCACGGAGTTTTATTTAAAATAAATCTTTGTAAAAATTGAGCCGCTGTTGTTGAGCCTGCTCCTCCAACATAATTTATATTTTGCATATCAGCGTTTTTAGAGTTCATGAGTTTATCATAATTTTTATGAAGAGGCATTCTCCATAGTTTCTCCTCGACTTTTTCACCTGCATTTAGAATTTGTTTAGATAACTTGTCATCATTTGAAAAAAGGCCTGCATATTCTGATCCCAAAGAAACTATAATCGCACCTGTTAAGGTTGCTAAATCAACCATGAATTTTGGTTTAAATTTTTTTTCGGTAAAAGTTAATGCGTCCGCTAAAACTAATCGACCTTCTGCGTCTGTGTTTAATACTTCTATGGTTTTGCCGCTATAAGATTTAACAATATCCCCAGGTCTTTGTGCATCCCCACTTACCATATTTTCTACAAGTCCTACAACGCCAACAGCATTTACTTTTGCTTTTCTTAATGCCAAACTTTTCATTAAACCAACTACAGCAGCCGAGCCCGCCATGTCATAAGTCATGTCCTCCATAAATCTTGCTGGTTTCAATGAGTAGCCACCAGTATCAAATGTAACTCCTTTTCCAACAAATGCTAAAGGGCTAGAATTATTTTTAGCTCCTTTCCACTCCATTGTTACAAGATAGGAACCTCTGATACTTCCCATCCCCACACCAAGCAAAGCATACATGCCCATTTTTTTTAATTTTTTATCATCGTATATATTTATTTTTAAACCATCTTTTCTAAGAGAGTTTAATCTTCTCGCATATTCATCAGGATGCAAAATATTTCCTGGTTCAGAAACTAAATCTCTCGCATAAAAAGTTCCTTCTTCTAAAGCTTTAAATTTTAATTGATTTTGAACAGAAGGTTTATTTTTATTTCCATATACGTTAATAGAAATAACTCTTGTTTCTTTTTTTGTTTTATACTTATTGAATTCATAAGACTTTAATTTAAGACCATGAAGAAAAAGACCTGTAAAATTTTCGAGCTTACTAGTTATGCTATCAGTGTTTACAAAGTATTCACTTTTCTTTCCATAATTTATACGTCCATAAAATTCAGCACCTAAATTTTCTACATCAAAACTTTTCAAATCTTTTTTAATAGAAACTAAAATTATCTTTTTTTTTGAAGTCAACTCAAAAACAAATAAATTTTTTTTTAAATCGCTAGTTTTTAATAAATCGTTTATGTAAGAAAATTCTAAATTGGAGAGATGTTTTTTTAAACCATTAACACTAAATTTTTCGTCAGCAAAAAGGACTAAGTTACCCGAAGATTTGCCAATTGATTTATTTGAATAGCTAATTTTAATTGTCATAAATTTAAATATATTCTCTAATTAGAGTTGAGTGGTATATACGTTCAAATATATTAGAATTCAATGGAAAAATTGTCATTTTGTACTATCTTAGGTTGAGTTTTACTCAAAGTTGCATTAATTATATACATCGAATTTTCATGTTTAAAAACAAAATTTATAAGTACTTCACAGTAGAAATAATTAAAACATTTCTTACTATTTTATTTGCATTTACCGCTATTGCTTGGACTGTAAGAGCTGTTAATTTTCTCGATTTGATTGTCGAAAACGGTCATTCTATGAAAACTTATTTATTTTTTTCTTTTTTAAATGTCACAAATATAATTACAAAATTTATACCACTTTCTTTTTTGTTAGCTTTAGTCCTTTCTATTTTGAAATTTGAACGTCAAAATGAATTAATTATATTGTGGACAACTGGACTAGGTAAAATCAAATTAGTAAACCTATTTTTTGTTATTTCTGTAATTATCCTAATTCTTCAATTATTTTTTGCTGTTTTTTTAACACCTTACGCATTAAATAAATCTAGATCTCTAGTAAGTAGTTCTAATTTGAACTCTGTATCTTCAATAATAAAAATTAAAGATTTTAGTGACTCTTTTAAAGATGTTACTTTTTATGTAGAGAATAAAGATTATGAAGGCATTATGAAAAATGTTTTTATAAGAGATAATGGAAACTCATTTAATAGCTTAGTTTCAAATTTTGAGAATAAAACAAATACTACAATTGTAGCTAAAAAAGGTTTTTTAGATAACGAAAAAATAATTCTGTTTGATGGATTCATACAATCGCAAAACTCTGAAGGAGAGTTAGAAAATATTGATTTTAAAAAAACTGAGCTTAGTGCCTCGTCTTTGTCTGGCAGAACTATCACAAAACCTAAATTGCAAGAAACTTCTACTTATTTATTATTAAATTGTTTGTTTAAGTTTGATAAAGATCTAGTTGCTATTTCCGAAGATAGTTGTGCAAAGGAAAACTACAACAAAAATATAGTAGAAACATTATCAAGGAGATTAGGAATGCCAATTTATATTCCTTTAATTGCCTTAGTAAGTTCTTTTTTACTAATTTCCAATACTCAAAAAATTAAAAATTATAAAAAATATTCATATTTTTTAATTGGATTTATATTCTTAGTATTAGCAGAAATAATGGTAAGATTTGCTGGGTTTTCAATTACCAATACTTTAATATATTTTTTACTTCCATTGATCTTAATACCTATAACCTATTTTTTAATTATCCAAAGAATCTCGAAAGAAAAATTTAAAATATGAATAAAGTAATTAATCAATATCTAATTTTTGGATTTTTAAAAACAATAATAAATGTTATTTTAATTTTTATTTGTCTTGGAGTTATATTAAATCTTTTCGAAGAAATAGAGTTTTTTAAGGATTTGGATATTGGAATTCAAATGCCCATCTTTCTAACTTTCATGTACATACCAAATATGATTATAAAGTTGCTGCCTTTTATAGTCTTCTTTGGTTCGATGTGGTATTTTTTTTCAATTAAATCTAATACAGATTTACTTTCTTTAAAAACTTTTGGTTTTTCAAATTTTAAAATTATTTTTATTCTTACAGCTACTGTGTTTATATTTGGATTAGTCATCATATTTGCAGTCAATCCAATAACATCTTTAATGATAAAATATTATGAGGTCACAAAAGCAGAATATTCTAGAGATACAGATCACTTGGTTTCAATAAATAAAAATGGCGTTTGGATAAAAGAGGTAGATACGGACAGCAAAAACTTAAGAATAATAACTGCTAAAGAACTTAACGGAAATTTTTTATCTGATGTGACTGTATATTTATTAGATAAAGACAATAACATGATCAGTAGAGTAGATACTGAGCTCGTCGACATTTCTGAGAAAAAATGGGTATTTAACGAGGTTAATGAAGTTGTGTTTGGAAATGAAATTAATAAAAGTGTTTTAAAAGAAGATTACTCGATAGAATCTGACTATGATATAGAAAAAATAAATACTCAATTTAAAAATTTAGATACAATTTCATTTATTAATTTAATTATTGGTTATAAAAATTTACAAAATAAAGGTTATCAAAAAGAACTTCTGGATGAAAAAATTAATACTTTTCTAGCGCTACCTATTTTTTTAGTTTTGATGGTAGTTTTAGCAGCGATTTTTACAATCAATACTAATGATAAAAAACAAAACTTGTATTATATTTTTATTTCAATTATTTCATGTGTGGTTATTTATTATTTTAAAGACTTATCGATAGCTTTGGGACAAACTAATAGAATATCTTTAATAACAGCTGTTTGGGTTCCTATAGTTGCTTTAACATTATTTTGTTCGATTGGAGTAATACAAGTAAATGAAAAATAAATTTTTTCCAATATTAATCTTATTTTTCACATTAATGTGTCAATCATATTTATTTTCTGAAGAATTAAACGTTGTTTCTGAAAAAATTAGCATTGATAAATCAAGTAAAGATTTTATTTTTGAAGGTAATGTAGTAGCCACAGATATAAATAATAACAAAATTTTTGCAGAACTCGCAAGATACAATAAACAATTAGGTTTATATGAAACTTTTGGTCCTACAAAAATAATAACGAATGAAGGTACTATCTTAAAAAGTTCTGATATTTTGTATAGTGATCAAAATCAATTAATTTCTTCCACCCAAAAAACAGAAATAATAGATAAAAATAAAAATAAGATTTTTTTAGAAATGTTTAATTATGTGATTGATAAAAATCTATTTTTATCAAAAGGTAAATCTAAAATTTTAGATATAAATACTAATGAATATAATTTTTCTGAAATGTACATAGATGAAAAACAAAATAAAATATTCGGTACTGATGTAAGGTCATTTTTAAATGACGAGGGTAGTAAAATAAATACTACAAATGAACCACGGTTCTTTGGAAATACTTTGTTAAAAGAAGGTAATACAACTGTTATTGAAAAAGGTGTGTTTACATATTGTAAAAATAGAGGTGAAGACAAATGTCCTCCTTGGGTTCTGCAGTCAAAAAAAATAACTCATGATGCTGCAACTAAAACTATATATTATGATAGAGCTATAGTTAAAGTTTACGACTTTCCAATTTTTTATTTCCCTAAATTGTCTCATCCAGATCCAACTGTAAAAAGAAGATCCGGTTTTTTAATGCCTGCACTTAGAAGTAGTTCAAATGTAGGAGTTAGTTTACAAGTTCCTTATTTTTGGTCAATTGCAGATGATAAAGATATAACTTTCGCACCAAAAATATATGCATCAGAACATCCACTTTATTTAGCGGAATATAGGCAAGATTTTAAAAATTCTTATTTGTTAGTTGATGGGGGCTATACTAAAGGCTATGAAAAAGAGTCTTCTACGAAGACCTCTACAAAAACTAAAGGTGCAAGAACACATTTGTTTTCAAAATTAAATGTTAGTTTTCCTAGCGAAACATATGACAGTAATAATTTAGAAATTAATTTACAACAAGCGTCTAATGATACTTATTTTAAAGTTCATGACATCAACTCTTTATTAGTCGATAAAAACGAGTACATTCTTGAAAATTCTTTGGATTACAAATTACAAAATGACGACTTATTTTTTAGTACTTATATAAGCGCGTTTGATAACTTAACACTTACAGGTAATAAGAAATATGAATACCTGCTTCCTTATATCACTTTAGAAAAAGGTCTAACTAATAGCGAAAAATTAGGACAAATTCATGTTAGATCTAATGTGCAGGTTAGAAATTACGATACAAATAAACAGACAGAATTTCTAGTAAATGATTTTTTTTGGGACTCTAATAAATGGATAAACAGCTTTGGTTTTGAAAATCAATTTGAAGGAATGATTAAAACAGTCAATTATAATGCTAACAACGATGATACTTTAAAGTCAGAAGGTATCAACTCTGAATTATCTGGAGCTGTTGCATTTAAAACTGAACTTGATCTTTTCAAAAATGATATTCAACAACAAACCAATCATCTTTTAACTCCTAAATTATTGTTTAGATACGCGCCGGGTCACATGAGAAGAGTCGATAGTGGAAGATTAAAATATGAAAATTTATATAATATAAATAAAATTAATGTAAAAGATGTAATTGAAAATGGATTTAGCACTACAATAGGTGTGGATTATAGAAAAAATGAATTAGACAAAGATGGAAATATTGGTGATCAAAAGTTTTCATTTGCAGCTGGGCAAGTAATCAGTGAAAATGAAAATAACGACATACCCGGGGGAAGTTCTTTGGATCAAAGATTTTCAAGTGTAGTTGGAGAGTCAACTCTTAATATAAATAATAAACTAAAAGTAAATTATAACTTTGATATCGATCAAAATTATAAAAAATTTAATTACAATGAAATAGGAGCAGATTTAGAGTTAGAAAAAATAGGTTTTAATATGTCTTTTTTAGAGGAAAAAAATTATATTGGAGATCAAAGATATATTGAAACTACTTTAGATTATAATCCATCAAGTTCTAGTCAATTCTCTTTATCAACTAAAAGAAATTTATTGTCTAATTCATCTGAATTTTATAACTTCAGTTACGATTATAAAAACGATTGTTTAATTGCAGGCGTCTTATTTAGAAGGGAATTTTATACCGATAGAGATATAGAACCTGAGAATTCTATTATGTTTACGATTTCATTAATTCCATTTGCAAATTTAAATAGCCCGACCTTTAAATCAGCTGGTAAATCTTCTAAAAAATGAAACTAAAATACCTATCTATACTAACTATAATACTAATAAATATTGTCTTTATATCTAATGGTCTCAAAGCTAAAATAAAGAATGAAATAGTTGTTAAAGTTGGTAATCAGATAGTGACATCGCAAGATATTGAAAATGAAATTAAAACTATTCTATTTTTAAATGATAGGGAGATGAGTCAATCTAATATTGATAACGCTAAAAATATTGCTGTTAAATCTTTTGTAAGAAGACTAATAAAGAAAAATGAAATAGATAGATACAATATTAAATCATACGATACTAAAGATTTATTCAGTCAAATAAATCAAGTGGCAAAAAGTAAGCAAACTGACAAAAACGGCTTAAAAGAAATGTTTAAAATAAATGATATTAATTTTGAGGTGTTTGAAGAAAAATATAAAATAGAATTGCTATGGAGAACTTTAATTTTTCAATTATATAAAAATCAATTAGACGTGAATCCAGTTGAAATAGATAATCAAATAGATGATCAATTACAAAAAAAGCAGCAAACAAAAGAATATAAAATTTCAGAAATAGAAATATCGGCTAATAGCGAAAATTTAAATACAATAATTATGAAAATAAATAAATCTATTGAAAACGATGGTTTTATAAAAACTGCAAAACAGTATAGTATTTCTGATACTTCAATTAATGGAGGTGGTTTAGGATGGATAGCGGAAACAAGTTTATCACAAACTTATATTAATGAATTAACTAAAATTGATATTGGGGAAGTTACTAGTCCTATTAAAAATCTAGAGTCTTTAATTATTTTAAAAATTGATGATATTAAAGTTACCACAAACCAGGAAATTGATATTGAAAAAATAAAAAAAAATATTATTCAAAGAAAAAGAGAAGATAAATTAAGTTTATTTTCACGATCTCATTTTTCTAATCTAGAAAATTCTATATTGATAGTTTTTAAATGAAAAAAAAAATTATAATAGTTGCTGGAGAGCCCAATAGCATTAATTCAGAAATAATTGCTAAATCTTGGAAAAGTAAAAGTAAAAGTTTGAGGAATAGAATTATTATAATTGGTAACTATGAATTAATCAAAAATCAATTAAAAATTTTGAAAATTTCAATTCCACTTAATAAAATTAAAAAAATTGATGGTTTTTTATCAAAAAATAAATTGAATATTTTAGATATACCTCTTAAATTTAAAGATCCTTTCAAAATTAATTCTAAAGATATAAGGAAATATTTATTTTTATGTTTTGAATACGCGCATAAAATATCAAAACAAAAAAAGACAGCTGGTTTTATTAATTGTGCAATAAATAAAAAGATACTATTTCAAGACGATAGTACTGGCATTACTGAATATCTCGCCAAAAAAAATAAATTAAAACAATATTTCGTTATGATGATTTATAACAGATTGTTATCTGTTGTTCCTATAACTACACATATAAAGTTAAAAGATATCCATAAAAATTTGAATAAAAAAATTATTGTTAATAAAGTTAAAGTTCTTAATAATTTTTATTATAAACTATTAAAAAAAAAACCAAATATTGCTGTTTTGGGAATTAATCCACACAATAGTGAGTTAAGAAAGAATTCTGAAGAGCAAAAAATAATAGCACCAGCAATTATGAAATTGAAAAAGTTAAATATTAAAATATCAGGGCCTTATTCTGCAGATACTGCATTTACAAAGAAAAATAGAAGTAATTTTGATGTCATTGTAGGAATGTATCACGACCAAGTATTAACACCGTTTAAAACACTTTTTGAATTTGACGCAGTAAATGTCACTTTGGGCTTAGATTATATCAGGTTATCACCAGATCATGGTATTGCTGCTGATATAATAAAAAAAAATAAAGCCAATACAACTAGTTTAATCAATTCTATTAAATTTATTGAGAAATTATAAGAATGGATAAACCAAAAAAATCACTTGGCCAAAATTTTCTAATTGATAATAATATTATAAAAAAAATAATTTCAACAAATATTGTTGAGAAACAAAATATTATTGAAATTGGTCCTGGCACAGGAAGTCTTACAAAAATAATTTTAAAACACAAACCAAAAAGCTTAATTTTAATAGAAAAAGATATTGAAATTTACAATTTACTTAAAAAAAACTTGCTTGGAAAAAAAAATGTTACTTTATTTAATAATGATATTTTAGATTTTGATCTAGAAAAAAAAATAAGAAAAAATTCTATAATATTTGGTAATTTACCCTATAATATTTCATCTCAAATTTTAGTTAAACTATTAAAATTCAAAAATTGGCCGCCGAAATATACAAAAATGGTACTCATGTTTCAAAAAGAAGTTGCTCAAAAAATTTTGGCAGATTTTAATACCCATGATTATGGTAGATTTACAATTATTAGTAATTTTCGTCTGAAAGTTATTAATTCATTTAACGTATCTAGACATTGTTTTTTCCCAAAACCAAAAGTTGAGTCAACTGTTTTAGTTTTTGAACCAATAGAAAGAAAAGACTATAAAATTAAGGATATTTCAAATTTAGAGAAGGTAACTCATATTTTTTTTTCTAATAAACGAAAAATGATAAACAAATCTTTTAAAAAATTGTTTAAGAATTTTTATAACATTGCAGAGCAAATTAAAATTGACTTATCATTAAGACCAAGTCAGTTAAATATAGACAAATACTATAAGATTACTGAAATTTACGAGCTTTTAAAAAAATAATTAATTTAGTTCAATAGTTTTTTTTTTATTCAAGACAATTATCTTTTCTATTTGTTGAAAGCAATTTTCTAGATTATCGTTAATAACAATATAGTCATAATCATACCAATGTGTTATGTCATTTTCATAGTGTTCTAATCTTTCTGTAACAACATCTTTTTTATCTTGATTTCTTTGTATCAATCTACTTTCAAGTTCTTTTTTATTAGGGGGTAATATAAAAATTTTTATTAATTTTAATTCTTTGAATTTTGTTAATTGTTGAGTTCCTTGCCAGTCTATATCAAATAAAACATCATTATTAGTTTCTAATAAATTTCTTACTGATTTTTTTGAAGTACCATAATAATTATCAAATATTTTTGCATATTCATAAAATTCTCCGTTATTAATTAAATTTTTAAATTTTTGTTTGTTTACAAAATGATAATCCACTCCATCAAGTTCATTTGATCTTGGAGGTCTTGTAGTGTGTGAAACAGATATTTTAAAGTTTTGATGTTTTTGTTGAATTTTTTTAGTAATTGTTGTTTTCCCAGCACCAGAAGGAGACGAAAGTATAACCATTAAGCCGGTTTCTTTTTCCTTCATATATAAAAATTTATTAAGAGGCCTTACTCTCTATAAATTTAATTGCATCACCTACTGTTAAAATTTTTTCAGCCTCACTATCAGATATTTCTGAACCAAACTCTTCTTCAAATGCCATTACTAATTCTACGGTATCTAAACTATCTGCGCCAAGATCGTCTATGAAACTTGCTTCATCTGTTACTTTTTCTTCATCTACACCTAAGTGGTCTGCTACTATCTTTTTAACTTTTCCATTTATATCTTTTGACATGTAATTCCTGTTTTTGAATTTATGATTAATTTTCTTATTAAATTATTCATAAGGATTGTCAAGACATATACATACCGCCATTAACATGTAT
>MDTC01001212.1_pt1 | contig 29473 bp, 26 predicted proteins | sample 811181 | NCBI WGS metagenome assembly MDTC01 (sample SAMN05326644, study PRJNA326480) | marine metagenome | isolation source: seawater | place: Pacific Ocean: North | collected 2011 | reverse complement strand
TTCAACCGGTACGGCGACATGGTCGCCGCCGTCATGCAGGAGGGGCTGACCCGGTACGCCCGCGACTTCACCCCGGGCCGGCGGTGAGCGCGCGCATCGGTGTGCTCGCGTTGCAGGGCGACACCCGCGAGCATCTCGCCGCGCTGGGCGCCGCCGGAGCCGAACCGCTGACCGTGCGGCGCCGCGCCGAGCTCGATTCCGTTGACGCGCTGGTCATTCCGGGGGGTGAGTCGACGACGATGAGCCATCTGCTGCGTGAGTTCGACCTGCTCGAGCCGCTGCGCGCGCGGCTGGCCGACGGCATGCCCGCCTACGGTTCGTGCGCCGGGATGATCCTGCTGGCTTCGGAGATCCTCGACGCGGGTGCGGCGGGCCGGGAGGCGACGCCGCTGAAGGCGATCGATATGACGGTGCGCCGCAACGCGTTCGGCCGGCAGGTGGACTCGTTCGAAGAGGATCTCGAGTTCGGCGGCCTCGAATCCGGTGTCCACGCCGTGTTCATCCGCGCACCGTGGGCCGAGCGGGTCGGCCCCGGCGTGGAGGTGTTGGCCAGCGCGGCCGGACACGCGGTGGCTGTGCGGCAGGGCCGCACGCTGGCGACCGCGTTCCACCCCGAGATGACCGGCGACCGCCGGGTGCACGCCCTGTTCGTCGAGATGGTCGAGGGACGCGCCTAGGCCGGCGTCACCGGATGGGCAGGCCCGTGATGGCCCGGCCCATCACCAATCGCTGGATCTCGCTCGTGCCTTCGAAGATCGTGAAGATCTTGGCGTCGCGGTGCATCCGCTCCACGGGGTATTCGCGGGTGTAACCGTTGCCGCCGAGGATCTGGATCGCCTCGTCGGTGACGTACACCGCGGTCTCGCTGGCCACCAGCTTGGCCATCGACCCCTCGGCGGAGGTGAATTCCTTGCCGTTGCGGGCCATCCAGCCGGCGCGGTAGACCAGCAGCCGGGCGGCGTCGATGCGCGCCTTCATGTCGGCCAGCTTGAACGCGACGGCCTGGAACTCGCCGATCTTGCGGCCGAACTGCTCACGCTCACAGGCGTAGTCACGCGCATACTCGTAGGCCGCGCGAGCCACGCCGACGGCCATCGCCCCGACCGTCGGACGGGTGCGTTCGAACGTCGCCATCGCGGCCTGACCGGCGGCCCTCTTGCCTTCGCGGACCTTGGCGATGCGCGCGTCGAACTTCTCTTTGCCCCCGACGATGAGACGGCCGGGAATCCGCACGTCCTCGAGCACCACCTCGGCGGTGTGCGAGGCACGGATGCCGTGCTTGAGGAACTTCTGGCCCTGGCTCAGCCCCGGGGTGTCCGGGGGGATGATGAACGATGCCTGCCCGCGCGTGCCCAGCTCCGGGTACACCGACGCGACCACGACGTGGACGTTGGCGATCCCGCCGTTGGTGGCCCAGGTCTTGGTGCCGTTGAGCACCCACTCGTCGGTCGCCTCGTCGTAGCGGGCGCGGGTGAGGATCGAACCGACATCGGAGCCGGCGTTGGGTTCCGAGGAACAGAACGCCGCGACCTTCGGATCGTCGACGGTGCCGAACATCTGCGGCACCCATTCGCCGACCTGCTCGGGGGTGCCTGTGGCGGCGACGGATGCGGCGGCCAGTCCGGTGCCCAGGATCGCCAGCGCGATACCGGCGTCACCCCAGAACATCTCCTCGAACGCCACGATCATGCCGAGGCCGCTGGGCTCGGTGGTCTGCTCGGCGAAGAACTCCATGGAGTAGAGGCCCACCTTGGCGGCCTCCTGGATGATCGGCCACGGCGTCTGCTCGCGCTCGTCCCACTCCGCGGCGGCCGGACGAATGACGTCGGCGGCGAACTCGTGGACCCACTTCTGCACGTCGACCAGGTCGGAGGACAACTCCAGGGAGAACGTCATGGCTGCGACCCTACTTCGGAGTAAGTTCGAATGGGCCGAAGTGTGGTTGAGTTAACAGTTGTCAACCGCGCCGTCGCCCGGGCCCCACGTGATTCTGTACTGCTGAACCCCCACGTAGACTGATCAGTCGGACTTCAGACGTCAGCGAGAAGAAGAGAAGGTAGTTCGGACATGAGCGGCCATTCCAAGTGGGCCACCACCAAGCACAAGAAGGCCGTCATCGATGCCCGCCGCGGCAAGATGTTCGCGAAATTGATCAAGAACATCGAGGTCGCCGCCCGCGTCGGCGGCGGTGACCCGGCCGGTAATCCGACGCTCTACGACGCCATCCAGAAGGCCAAGAAGAGCTCGGTGCCCAACGACAACATCGAACGTGCCCGTAAGCGCGGCAGCGGCGAGGAGGCCGGCGGCGCGGACTGGCAGAACATCACCTACGAGGGCTACGGACCCAGTGGGGTGGCCGTGCTCGTCGAGTGTCTGACCGACAACAAGAACCGGGCGGCCGGTGAGGTCCGGGTCGCGATGACCCGCAACGGCGGCAACATGGCCGACCCCGGCTCGGTGTCCTATCTGTTCTCCCGCAAGGGCATCATCACGCTGGAGAAGAACGGCCTGTCCGAAGACGATGTGCTGGCCGCGGTCCTGGAGGCGGGCGCCGAGGAGATCAACGATCTCGGCGAGAGCTTCGAGATCATCTCCGAGCCAACCGATCTGGTCGCCGTGCGCACCGCACTGCAGGAGGCGGGCATCGACTACGAATCGGCTGATGCGAGTTTCCAGCCCTCGGTGACCGTCCCGGTCGACCTCGACGCCGCCCGCAAGCTGCTCAAGCTCGTCGATGCGCTGGAGGACAGCGACGACGTCCAGGACGTCTACACGAACATCGACATCCCCGACGACGTGGCCGCGGCACTCGAGGAGGACTGAGCGCGCCCGCGGCTCACCGCGTGTCCCTACCCCGCATCGTCGGGGGCGGCGGCTAGGCTCTCGAACAAATGTTCTCCGTGAGGATGCTGTCGTGCGAGTGATGGGTGTCGATCCCGGGTTGACGCGATGCGGGTTGTCCATGATCCAGAGTGGGCAGGGCCGCCAGGTGGTCGCCCTCGACGTGGATGTCGTGCGCACCCCGGCCGAACAGCCTCTGCACAAGCGTCTGCTGACGATCTCCGACACCGTCGAGCACTGGATGGACACCCATCTGCCCGATGTGGTCGCCATCGAGCGGGTGTTCTCCAACCAGAACGCCAACACCGCGATGGGCACTGCCCAGGCGGGCGGGGTCATCGCCCTGGCCGCGGCGCGGCGCGACATCGACGTCCACTTTCACACCCCCAGTGAGGTCAAGGCCGCCGTCACCGGAAACGGGCGTGCCGGGAAATCGCAGGTCACCGAGATGGTCACCCGTATCCTCGCCCTCCAGCAGAAACCGACGCCGGCCGACGCGGCGGACGCGCTCGCGCTGGCGATCTGCCACTGCTGGCGCGCGCCGATGATCGCGCGGATGGCGGCCGCCGAGGCGATGGCCGCCGAGCAGCGCCGCAAGTACCAGGCCCGGCTGAAGGCGGTCCGCACATGATCGCCGCGGTGCGCGGGGAGGTGCTCGACATCGCGCTCGATCACGTCGTGATCGAGGCTGCCGGTGTGGGGTACAAGGTGATGGCCACGCCGGCGACGCTGGCGACGCTGCGCCGCGGATCCGAAGCCCGGCTGATCACCGCGATGATCGTGCGCGAAGACTCGATGACGCTGTACGGTTTCGCCGACTCCGACGCCCGCGACCTGTTCCTGACCCTGCTCGGGGTGTCGGGGATCGGGCCGAGCATCGCACTCGGCGCGCTGGCGATGTACGACGGGGCGAGCCTGCGCCAGGCCATCGGTGACGGTGACGTCACCGCGCTGACCCGAATTCCGAAGGTGGGCAAGAAGACCGCCGAACTGCTCGTGCTGACGTTGCGGGACAAGGTCGGCGTTGCGGTGTCATCCAGCGTCGCCTCCGCGGGCGGTTTCACCGTGCGCGGGCCGGTGGTCGAAGCGCTCATCGGGCTGGGTTTCGCCCAGAAGCAGGCTGAGGAAGCCACCGACAAGGTGCTCGCCGACGAGCCGGATGCCAACCAGTCGGTCGCGTTGCGCGCGGCGCTGTCCATGCTGGGCAAGAAGTGACATGGGTCGTTTCTCGTCCGGTGCCGAGGAGCCCGAAGATCCCGACCAGCGGGAGGTCACTCCCGCTCTGACGGTGGGCGAAGGCGACATCGACGCCAGCCTGCGGCCCCGTTCACTGGGCGAGTTCATCGGTCAGCCGCGGGTGCGTGAGCAGCTGCAGCTGGTGCTCGAGGGCGCCAAGAACCGCGGCGGCACCCCCGACCACATCCTGCTGTCCGGTCCGCCCGGGCTCGGCAAGACCTCGCTGGCGATGATCATCGCCGCCGAACTGGGCTCGTCGCTGCGGGTCACGTCGGGCCCGGCACTCGAACGCGCCGGGGATCTGGCCGCGATGCTGTCGAATCTCGTCGAACACGACGTGTTGTTCATCGACGAGATCCATCGCATCGCCCGGCCGGCCGAGGAGATGCTGTACCTGGCGATGGAGGACTTCCGCGTCGACGTCGTCGTCGGCAAAGGGCCGGGTGCCACCTCGATCCCGCTGGAAGTGGCACCTTTCACGCTGGTCGGCGCCACCACCAGGTCGGGCGCTCTCACCGGCCCACTGCGCGACCGCTTCGGCTTCACTGCGCACATGGACTTCTACGAGCCGGCCGAACTGGAGCGTGTCCTGGCCCGCTCGGCCGGCATTCTCGGGATCGAGCTGGGCGTCGAGGCCGCCGCGGAGGTCGCCCGCCGCTCCCGGGGCACCCCGCGCATCGCGAACCGGCTCCTGCGCCGCGTCCGCGACTACGCCGAGGTACGTGCCGACGGCGTCATCACCCGCGATATCGCCAAGTACGCGCTCGAGGTCTACGACGTCGACGAGCTCGGCCTCGACCGCCTCGACCGGGCGGTGCTGACGGCGCTCACCCGCAGCTTCGGCGGCGGGCCGGTCGGCGTGTCCACTCTCGCGGTGGCCGTGGGGGAGGAAGCCACCACCGTCGAGGAAGTGTGCGAACCGTTCCTGGTGCGCGCGGGCATGATCGCCCGGACCCCCCGGGGCCGGGTGGCCACGGCGCTGGCCTGGACGCATCTGGGGATGACGCCGCCGAGCGGAGCCGTGGGGCTGGGGCAGGGCGGGCTGTTCGACTAGCTGGGCTCGTCACTAGGCGCGGCGAAACTGGTTGCCGCCCGCACGTTTCGCGTCGTACATCGCCATGTCGGCGGCGTGGATCGCGTCGTTGAGGACGATCTCCGGGTCGGCTGTCGCCGTGTCGGCGACGAGAGTGGTCAGCCCAACACTGGCGGTGACGCCCCATGGAGTTTCCATGACCGACCGGCAGAGCCGCGCGGCGATGTCGTGATCGGTAGTCCGCGTGTGGTTACCGAGTCGGACCGCGACGAGAAATTCCTCGCCGCCGATGCGGGCGACCACCGATCGCGTCGGCTCGACTCCGCGTAGCGCGTGGCCGACGGCGATCAGGATCTGGTCGCCCACGATGTGGCCGCGGGTGTCGTTGACGGTCTTGAAGTCGTCGAGGTCGACCATCGCGATCGCGATCGTCTCCGGCTGCCCGGCAGTGCCGCGGGCCAGCGTGGTCCGGACCGAGTCCTCGAATCCGCGCCGGTTGGGTAGTCCGGTCAACGGGTCCGCGTAGGCGTTGTTGGCGTCGGTCGCCATCAGGTGCATCAGCATCTGTGCGATGACGGGCACCAGCACCATGGTGGGGAGCACCCCGACGCTGTGCCCGATCGCCATCAGGGCATCGCCGTGGGACACCCGGAAGGACACCACGATTATCGTGATCGTCGCCGCGGCGAGCACGGCACTCAGCAGCCGAGCCGAATGGAACAGCGCGAGGTATCCGGCCAGCGGCGCGAACGCGGTGCCGACGAAGACGCCGGCTCCCGGGTCGGTGGCGATGAGTCCGCCGGCCATCACGCAGGCCGTGGCCAGAATGCTGAACCCGACCGACTGGCGCTCGGTTGGCCAGCGGGTCAACCACAACAGCGCCGCCGCCGCACACCCAAGGCTCATGGCGACCGACACCACCGTCGCGGTGATTCCCGAGGGCCCGGTGGGACTGGCCAGCATCACCGGGGGCACCACGGCGAACAACGCCATGACAGCGGCGATGAGGTAGCGGGTGGGCCGTTGTAGTCCACGGGACTGCAGGTAGCCGGACAACTCCCGGAACTGGCCGGGCGATCTCCACCACTGTGCGAGCCGGATCACCGCCTAGACCTCCCCCCGGGGGATGCGGACCGCGCCGCGCGACGACCACACAGGTACATCAGATGTCCGGCGATGGGCCAATTCCGGTGGGGATGCTATACGGGTCGACCGCGTTGCGCCTTCGATGTCGGGCCCGAACGGACCGCGCCAGAGGTTATGCCGATGCCGACACGGGTATCCGCTGGGTATATCCGAGGAGGAGAATCATGGTTGACACCCCCACCCGCAGTCGCGGCGGCTCGCTGCACATTCCCCGCAGCCGCGGCGCCGCCAGCGGGGTTCTGGTCATCGTCCTGGGTCTGTGGGGCGCTCTGGTGCCCTTCGTCGGACCCTACTTCAATTTCGCCTTCAGCCCCGATCAGGCGTGGACCTGGACGGCGGGCCGAGGCTGGCTGGAGGTGCTCCCCGGCGCGGTCGCGGTGGTGGGCGGATTCCTGATGCTGACGTCACGCAACCGCGCCACCGCCATGCTCGGTACCTGGATGGCGATCGTCGCCGGGGCCTGGTTCGTGGTCGGGCGTGCGCTGGCCAGCCCGCTGGGACTCGGTGAGGTCGGTGTCCCGGTGGCGTCCACCGAGGCCCAGCGGGTGTGGCTGGAGCTGACGTACTTCTACGGTCTGGGCGCAGTCATCATCTTCCTGGGTGCGCTGGCGTTGGGACGGCTGTCGGTGCGCAGCGCGCGGGACATCGCCTACGCCGAGACCCGGGCACACACCGTGGCCGACCGCGACACCGTGGCCGACAGCGACACCGTGACCGACCCCGACGCCGAGGTCACCACGCACCACGACGGGACCGTTGCCCACAAGCCATCGGCCCGCGAGCGCATGTCCTCGCTGTTCGGTCGCCGGCGCCGACATGACGACCACAAGCTAGCGGTCTAGCAGGCCGAGCAGCCGTAGATCGCTGACGTACTTGGCGATGATGTCGCGCGAGATGTGCGGGATGTCTTTGTCGGGGCCGATCTTGGCTTCCTGCACGGCCGCCCGGAACCGGTCCGTGGGCGCCACCGATCCGCGTAGGGGCTTCTCGGGCCGTTGGTAATTGTGCAACAACGGCAGCAGTGAGCCCTGGCGCTGGCGTTCCGGCAGTGCGCGCATGGCCGCCTCGAACCGCGTCAGCCATGTTCGGTACTCGCCGACGCGGCGCACAGGCGCTCCGGAGTCGATGAGCCAGTCGACGAACTCGTCGAGTCCGATGCCGTCGTCGTACGGGTTCATCACGTGGTAGGTCTGGAAGCCCGGGCCGGTGAGCGGGCCGAGGGTCGAGATCGCCTCGGCGATGAATTCCACCGGCAGACCGTCGTAGTGGGCGCGTTGCCGGTGCCCCTCGGCGTCGAGTTCGTAGAACGAGTCGGGCGCGATGCCGGTGGCGACCACACTGAGCATCAGCCGGGTGAACATGTCGGGCAGGTTCAACTGGCCGGCGTAGCTGGTGTCGGCGAGGATCATGTCGCAGCGGAACACCGAGACCGGTAACCCGAACTGCTCGTTGGCCTCCCGTAGCAGCACCTCACCCGCCCATTTGCTGTTGGAGTAACCGTTGGCATAGCCGGTGGTCGGGTCGTCGTCGACAGCGCGGGTCGCGCTGATCTGCCGGATGTCCCCGTCCTCGGTGAATCGGCCGGGCTGGATTCCGACCGCCACGCCGATGGTCGAGGTGTAGACGAACGGCTTGAGCTTGCCGGTGAGAGCGAGCTTGATCAGCTCAGCCGTGCCGACGACGTTGGGGCCGAACAGCTCCCGGTACGGCAGCACGTGGTTGACCAGTGCCGCCGGGTCGACGATGAGATCCACCGTGTCGGCCAGGCGCTGCCACGTCGGGCCGTCCAGTCCGAGGTCGGGGTCGCCCTTGTCGCCGGCGAGCACCTCGAGGTGGCCGTCGGCCAGTTCGCGATAGTGCGCCAGCAGGCCGGGATCCCCGTTGTCGAAGGTCCGATCGAGACGCCCGCGGGCTGCGGTGTCGTCTCGCCCGCGCACCAGGCAGATCACCGTGCCGCCCACCAGTTGCATCCGTTGTAGCCAGTCCAGCGCCAGGTAGCGGCCGAGGAATCCGGTCGCACCGGTGAGCAGCACCGTGCGGACCTGTGCGCTCGGTGCGGGCAGCGCTGACGCGGCAGCCAGGGTCGGAGCATCGATGAACCGGTCCAGCGTGAGGTCGCGGGCGTGCACCTGTGTTGCGTCGGCGCCGTGCACCGAGGAAAAGGTGGGTCGGGTACCGCCAGGCTGCCGCACGGCATCGATGTAGGCGGCGAGCGCGGCGAGATCGTTGGCCGGGCTGACGATCACCGACACCGGAACCTCGACGTCGAAGACGTCGGCCAGCAGATTGGCGAACGTCAGCGCCGACAGGGAGTCACCCCCGAGGTCGGTGAAGTGGGCATCTGGGTCGATGTCGGTCGACGTCGCGCCCAGCAGCGCTGCCGCGGCGCGAACCACCGTGTCCTGCACCGGGCCCCGGCTGCCATCGCGCCGCAACGACTGCAACTCGTCGGACTGCTCGGCCGCCAGCTCGGCGTACAGCGTCTCGAGCTGGTCGCCGTACCGCTCTTTCAACTTGGGCCGGGCCAGCTTGCGGATACCGGTGAGCATCCCGTTCTCGGTGGTCCACGGCGTCGTCTCGATCAGGAAGTCACGAGGTATCTGGAACGATTGCAGGCCACCGGTCCGCGCAACCTCCTGGAATGATTGTGCAACTGCTGATTTCGGATCCGAGGTGGCCAAGGCTGCTTCGGTCGGCACGACCACGGCGAGCAGATACGGGCGGGCACTGTTGCCGTAGAGATAGATCTGGCGGATCAACGCGCTGTCGGCGAGGCTGGCCTCCAGTGCCGACACCGCGACGAACTCGCCCTGGGACAGCTTCACGACGTTGTTGCGCCGGTCGAGATAGACCAGGTGGTCGGGTCCGACCTCGGCGACGATGTCTCCGGTGCGGTAGTAGCCGTCGGCGTCGAACATCGCCGCGGTCACCTCCGGCCGTCGGTAGTACCCGGGAATCAGCGTCTCCGATTTGACCAGCAACTCGCCGCGGGGATGCGGGCGGTCGGTGTGGAAGTAGCCGAGCTCGGGCACGTCGAGCAGTTTGTAGTCCGACACCGGTGGCCGCTGGACCTGTCCGTCGACGAACACCGCGCCCGCTTCGGTGGACCCGTAGCCGTCGACCAGGTGGATGCCGAGCAGCTCCTCGGCGAACGCGGTCATCTCGGGTGACAGGGGAGCGGACCCGGTCATCGCGGTCACGTAACGACCGCCGAGCACCTCGGTGCGCATCTGCGCGAACACGGCGGCGGCGTCGTGGTCGGCTCGCTTGCCCAGGATCGTGTCGAACTCGTTTCTGATCGTGTCCCAGATCCGTGGCACGAACGACAACTGGGTGGGACGGACCAGCGCGAGGTCCTCGAGGAAGGTCGAAAGATCGCTGCGCGCAGAGAAATACGCGGTCCCACCCGCGCCCAGGGTGCCGTAGAGCAGGCCGCGCCCCATCATGTGGCTCATCGGCAGGAAGTTCAGGGTGATCGAGGGCGCGGAGCTGTGATCGCCCCAGTTCGCGCGGAAGGACTGTCGCCAGGCGCCGGCCGCCAACCGCTCCGGATACATGGCTCCCTTCGGTGCGCCCGTACTTCCCGAGGTGTAGATCAGCAGGGCCAGCGGGTTGTCGCCGGTGGCGATGGTGGGGGTGCGGGGCGGCAGTTCGGCGCCACGTTCGACGAGTTCACCGATCGTTGTCAGGTCGACGGCGGTGTCGCCGTGGTGGCGGAGGGTGTGTCGCGCAGCGGCCACTGTTTCGCGGTGGTCGTCGAGCTCGAGCCGCGTGTCGAAGACGATGAGCCGTGAGACGGTGGGAGTGGTGAGCGCCAGTTCGACGGCGTCGGCCAGATGGTCGACGGCGGAGGCGATGAGTACAGGTTCGGTCTCGGCGACGATCGGTCCGAGCGCCGACAGCGCTGCACTGGTCTGCAGGGGGACGGACACGGCGCCGATCGTCGCCAGGGTCATGTCGATGATCGTGTAGTCCACGCTGGTGAAGCCCAGCAGCGCGACCCGGTCGCCCGCGGCGACGTCGTCGAGCGCCGCAGCCAGCGCACCGATGCGCCGGGACAGCTCTCCGTAGGTGATGGTGTCGAAGTGCGGCAGCAGTCTCGGGGTGGTCCGTCCGCTCTGCGGGTCGGTGGTGAATTCGACGGCGCGTTGACCCAGTGCAGGCCGCTCGGCATAGCCGTCGAGCACGGTCTTGATGATGTCGGGCAGTCGCATGTCGGGTCGATCGATGGCCGACGAGACCGCCTCGTCGGGCATCGCGGCGGCGAATTGCGGATCGGTGCAGCGCAATTCGGTGATGCGGTCAACCATCTGCGGGTCAGGGTCGTGGTGTGTCATCAAGCATCCTCGAAGCGAATCTGGGACATCGGGGGCGCGTCGTTGCGTCTGACAAAAACTACGTTAGTAAAACTAAATGTATTCCAGCCGGGGGTCGTCGGGGGCTGTCAATGTGCTGTGTAAGGGTTGCCGACAGATCTCGGCGCATCGCCGCGCCGGTTGTCTCGCCTTCTCGCCGGGTAGTCTTGTATAGAACAGCTAATTAATGTGATCTGACTCACGGAAGGAGAGTGGCCATGGGCGGGCAGCCGCGGTCTCGGCGACTGGCACAGCTGGTCGAGGCACGCTCGAGCGGCGCCGGTTGCGACGACGCAGCCGCTGTCGTTCTCGGGCCGCGACGAAGCGCGCTCTACGTCGCTCTCGGCGTCCCGCAGCGCGACTGGTGGGCGTTGACGCGCTGGGCCGACAGGGCGGCTACCGGTGAGGCCCGCGCCGCCCTGCAGGCCTACGCCGACGTACTGGTGGCCGACCGCTGCCGCGTGCCGGGCGACGATGTGGTCTCCGACCTCGTCGCGTTCGACGTCGACGGTGACGCACTCACCGCCGACGAGATCGCTGACATCGTCGCCGCACTTCTCGCCGCCGACGAGCCGGCGGTGTTCGATCAGCCGGTGTAGGCCATCACATGCTTGATACGGGTGTAGTCCTCGAGCCCGTACATGGACAGGTCCTTGCCGTGTCCGGACGATTTGAAGCCGCCGTGCGGCATCTCGGCGACCAGCGGGATGTGCGTGTTGATCCACACGCAACCGAAGTCCAGCGCATTGGACACCCGGATGGCCCGTGACACGTCCTTCGTCCACACCGACGAGGCCAGGCCGAATTCGACGCCGTTCGACCAGGCGATCGCCTCGTCTTCGTCGCCGAACGACTGGACCGTGATGACCGGGCCGAAGATCTCCTGCTGGATCATCCGATCGTCCTGGCGCAGCCCCCCGACGACGGTCGGCTCGACGTAGAAGCCCCTGTCGCCCTGGCGGTTACCGCCGGCGGCCACCGTGGCATGGGCCGGGACGTCGTCGAAGAAGGACAGCACGCGCTCCATCTGATTGACGTTGTTGACCGGGGGAACCCAGGCGTCCTCGTCGTCGGCGGGCCGGCCGAACGTCGTCGTCGCACCCTTGGCCTGCTCGGCCAGGGCTGCGGTCAGGTCAGCGGCGATCGACGCCGAGGCCAACACCCGCGTCGCGGCCGTGCAGTCCTGGCCGGCGTTGAAATAGGCTGCGGTGGCGATGCCCTCTGCGGCCGCAGCGATGTCGGCGTCGTCGAAGACGACGACCGGTGCCTTGCCGCCCAGTTCCAGGTGCGTGCGTTTCAGGTTGCCCCCGGCGCTGACCGCGACGGCCTTGCCGGCGGCCACCGAACCGGTGATGGCCACCATCTCCGGTGTCGGGTGCGCCACCAGATTGGACCCGGTGACGCGATCCCCGGTCACGACGTTGAGCACCCCGGTCGGCACGTGCTTGGCCATGAGTTCGGCCAGCATCACCGTCGTCACCGGGGTGGTGTCGCTGGGCTTGATCACCACGGTGTTACCGGCCGCGAGTGCCGGGCAGATCTTCCAGATGGCCATCATCATCGGGTAGTTCCACGGCGCGACCTGACCGATCACCCCGACGGGTTCGCGGCGGATCCAGGACGTGTGGTCGGCCATGTACTCGCCGGCCGACTTGCCCTCGAGCACCCGCGCCGCCCCGGCGAAGAACCGGATCTGATCGACCATCGCGGGGATTTCCTCGGCCATGGTGACGTGGTTGGGCTTGCCGCAGTTGCGGCCTTCGGCGGCGACCAGGTCCTCGGCGGCCTTCTCCACGTCGTCGGCGAAGTCCAGCAGGGCCTTCTGCCGCTGGCCGGGGGTGGTCTTCTTCCACTCCTTGAACGCCTTGGCGGCCGCGGCGTAGGCGGTGTCGATGTCCTGCTCGTTGGACACCGGTGCGGTGCCGTACTGCTCGCCGGTGCTCGGGTCGATCAACGGCATCGTGGCACCGCTCGACGAGTCGACACGCTGGCCGTCGATGAAATTCTGAACCGTGGTCATGGATTTCTCCCCTATTCGTTGGGCGGTCGCGGCGTTCTACAGGTCGCGCAGGATCAGTTCGAGGACGTCGAGCGCCTCGTGCAGGAGTTCGTCGCTGATGCTCAGCGGCGGCAGGAACCGCAGCACGTTGCCGAACGTGCCGCACGACAGCACGATCACCCCGGCCTGGTGGGCGGCAGCGCACAGCGCCCGGGTCAGCTCCGCATCGGGCTCGGTGGTGCCTGCCTTGACCAGTTCGACAGCGATCATCGCCCCGCGGCCGCGCACGTCGCCGATGCGATCGTCCTCGGCCTGCAGACGGAACAGCGTGTCCTTCATCAACGCCTCGATCCGGGCCGCGCGCGCGACCAGACCGTCGACCTCGATGGTCTCGATGGTGGCCAGCGCGGCCGCGCAGGCCACCGGGTTGCCGCCGTAGGTGCCGCCCAGCCCGCTGACGTGCGGGGCGTCCATGATCTCGGCGCGTCCGGTCACCGCCGACAGCGGCATCCCGTCCGCGATGCCCTTCGCGGTCACGATCAGATCCGGGACGATCCCTTCGTGCTCGCAGGCGAACATCGCCCCGGTGCGCGCGAAACCGGTCTGCACCTCGTCGGCGATGAACACGACGTCGTTGGCGCGGCACCAGTCCAACAGTGTGGGCAGGAAGCCCTCGGCGGGGACGATGAACCCGCCCTCGCCCTGGATCGGCTCGATGACGACCGCGGCCAGGTTCGCCGCGCCGACCTGCTTGTCGATCACCGTGATCGCCCGGCGCGCGGCCAACTCACCGTCGGTGGCCAGTTCCTTGCCGAACTCGGCGTCACGGAACGGGTAGGACAGCGGGGCCCGGTAGACCTCGGGTGCGAAGGGGCCGAAACCGTGCTTGTAGGGCATCGACTTGGCGGTCAGCGCCATCGTGAGGTTGGTGCGCCCGTGGTAGGCGTGGTCGAACGCCACCACCGCCTGTTTGCCGGTGTAGCTGCGGGCGATCTTGACGGCGTTCTCGACGGCTTCGGAGCCGGAGTTGAACAGCGCGGAGCGTTTCTCATCGCTCCCCGGTGTGAGCCGGTTGAGGGCTTCGGCGACCGCGACGTACCCCTCGTAGGGCGTGACCATGAAACAGGTGTGGGTGAAGTTCGCGGCTTGGTCGCTGACGGCCGCGACGACCCGGGGGGAGGCGTTGCCGATCGTGGTGACGGCGATTCCGGAGCCGAGGTCGATGAGCCGGTTGCCGTCGACGTCCTCGACGATGCCACCGAACGCCCGCGCCGCGTACACGGGCATCGTGGTGCCCACGCCGCGGGAGACCGCTGCGTTCTTGCGGGCGATCAGCTCCGAGGACCGGGGACCCGGGATGGCGGTGGCGAGATGCCGACTCTGCTCCACGGTGCTCACTGGTGACCTCCCTGATGTTCCGCTGCAGAAAGTGCAAAGACCTCGACGACCGCCGCTGGGTAGAGCCTAGCCGCTGGATGCACTGATCCGTCGCCAACCCCGCTAGCTTATGACGAGATCAGATGTGTTGCGCGCTCAGCGCGACTGATTCCGTTGCCTCCAGTCGATGTCGGTGCGCGGGCGGCCGGAACAGACCCGTGACACTCGCCGGGCGCGGGCGCCCCCAGGTGGCGAGCGGCCCCGTCCGCAGTACCCGGGGGCGAAATGCGTGGTGGCTCGCAATGGCACACTGGTCAACGAATTCGCACCCGAATGCCTCGATACGAAAGACTGTCTCCTCATGGATCTGCTCGTCTTCCTGCCCCTGCTCATCATCATGGGCGCGTTCATGTTCTTCGCGTCGCGGCGTCAGAAGAAGGCGATGCAGGCCACCATCGACCTGCACAACTCGCTGCAGGTCGGCGACCGCATCCACACCACGTCGGGTCTGCAGGGCACGATCACCGGCATCGGTGAGGACTATGTGGACCTCGAGATCGCCCCGGGTGTGGTCACCACCTGGATGAAGCTGGCCGTGCGCGACCGCATCACCGACGACGACACCGACGCCGAGGACGAGTACGACGATCTCGAGGACTCCGGTGACGAGCTGGGCGCCCGGTCCTCGGGCACCGAGATCTCGGATCGGCCCAACACCAAAGAGTGACGACGAGGGTCACAGAACAAGCACGTACCCTTTGCGGTGCTGACGAACTGATCTCGAGGAGACCCTGAAACGTGGCATCGTCTTCGACGCCGGTGCACCCTGCGCGCTACCTGGTCCTGTTCCTGGTATTGCTCATCGGTGCCTACCTGCTGGTGTTCCTGACCGGGGACAAAGAGCCCGATCCCAAGCTCGGCATCGACCTGCAGGGCGGGACCCGGGTGACGCTGACCGCGCGCACGCCGGACGGCAGCGCGCCCACCCGCGAATCGCTCAACCAAGCCCAGCAGATCATCAGCGCGCGCGTCGACGGTCTCGGCGTGTCGGGTTCCGAGGTGATCATCGACGGACAGAACCTGGTGATCACCGTGCCCGGCAACGACGGCAGCGAAGCCCGCAGCCTCGGGCAGACGGCGCGTCTGTACATCCGTCCCGTCATCCACGCGATTCCCGCCGAGGGGGCAATGCCGCCGGGTCAAGAGGAAGGTCCGGCGGGACTGCCGCAGGGCTCATTGCCGGGCCTGCCGCAGGGTCTGCCCGGAATGCCGCCCGGCGCGGCGCCCGGACAGCCCGCCCCGCCCGCCGGGGCGCCCGGTGCGGTACCCGGACAACCCGCCCCGCCCGCCGGGGCGCCGGGCGCGGAGCCCGGTCAACCCGCTCCGCCGGCCGGTGAGCCGGCCCCGCAGCCCCGCCCGTTCCCCGCCCAGCCCGCGCCCACCCCGACACCGAGTCCGGCACCGCCGGGTCCCGCGCCGCAGACGCCGGGCGACTCCGCCGAACCCGGTCAGCAGGACGCCCCGCTGGCCACCCGGATCCAGGACGAGAAGCGGCTGCGCCAGAGCAGCGAGCAGGCTATCCAGATCCTGGCGATGCAGTTCCAGGCCACCCGCTGCGGTGACGAGGACGTGCTCGCCGGCAACGACGACCCCAACCTGCCCCTGGTCACCTGCTCGACCGACGGCAACGAGGTCTACCTGCTCGACAGCTCGATCATCAGCGGCGAGCAGATCGCCAACGCCAGCTCCGGATTGGACCCGCAGCGCGGCGAATACGTCGTCGACGTCGAGTTCAAGAGCGATGCCGCCAAGACGTGGGCGGACTTCACCGCGGCCAACGTGGGCACCCAGACGGCGTTCGTGCTGGACTCGCAGGTCGTCAGTGCCCCGCAGATCCAGGAGCCGATTCCCGGTGGGCAGACCCAGATCACCGGCCAGTTCACCCAGGACACGGCGCGCGAGCTCGCCAACGTCCTCAAATACGGCTCGCTTCCGCTGTCGTTCGAGTCGTCGGAAGCAGAGACGGTGTCGGCCACGCTGGGCTTGTCGTCGCTGCGGGCCGGCCTGATCGCCGGCGCCGTCGGTTTGGCGGCGGTGCTGCTGTACTCGCTGCTGTACTACCGCGTGCTGGGCCTGCTGGTGGCGCTGTCGCTGGTGGCCTCGGGCGCCATGGTCTTCGCCATCCTGGTCCTGCTGGGCCGCTACATCGGCTACACGTTGGATCTGGCCGGGATCGCCGGCCTGATCATCGGCATCGGTATGACCGCGGACTCGTTCGTGGTGTTCTTCGAACGAATAAAAGACGAGATCCGCGAAGGACGCTCGTTCCGGTCGGCGGTGCCGCGAGGCTGGACCAGGGCCCGCAAGACGATCCTCTCCGGCAACGCCGTGACGTTCCTGGCCGCCGCGGTGCTGTACTTCCTGGCCATCGGCCAGGTGAAGGGCTTCGCCTTCACTTTGGGACTGACCACGATCCTGGATGTGGTCGTCGTGTTCCTGGTGACCTGGCCATTGGCCTTCCTCGCCTCGAAGTCCACGACGATGGCCAAGCCGGCGCTCAACGGACTCGGAGCCGTCCAGCAGATCGCACGCGAACGCCGAGCGGCCGCGCACGCGGCGGGACGGGGCTGAAGCATGGCCAGACGTCAGCGAACCAACGACCCGGTCGACACCCGGGCCACCGGAGTCGAGGCGCCGGACCTGGAATCGGGGACCGGAGCGCCGCGCCGCAACTTCTTCGTGCGGCTCTACACGGGCACCGGCGCGTTCGAGGTCATCGGCAAGCGCAAGCTCTGGTACGGCATCAGCGGCGGCATCGTGCTCATCGCGCTGGCTGCGATCCTGCTGCGCGGCTTCACCTTCGGCATCGACTTCGTCGGCGGTACGAAGGTGTCGTTCCCGCGGGGTGAGGGGCAGGCCACCACGCAGCAGGTCGAGACGGTGTTCACCGACGCGGTGGGTGCACCCCCGGAGTCGGTGGTGGTCGTCGGCAGCGGCGACTCGGCGACGTTCCAGATCCGCTCGGAGACGCTGAGCAACGACGAGGTCATCGCGCTGCGCGGCGCGCTGTTCGACGCGTTCCAGCCCGTCGGCGCCGACGGCACCCCCAGCCCGCAGGCGGTCAGTGACTCGGCCGTGTCGGAGACGTGGGGCGGTCAGATCACCCAGAAGGCGTTCATCGCGCTTTTGGTGTTCCTGGTGTTGGCGGCCATCTACATCACGGTGCGCTACGAGCGCTACATGGCGATCGCCGCGTTGACGACGCTGGTGTTCGACCTCGTCGTCACGGCAGGGGTCTACGCCTTGGTGGGCTTCGAGGTCACCCCGGCCACCGTCATCGGCCTGCTCACGATTCTGGGCTTCTCGCTCTACGACACCGTGATCGTGTTCGACAAGGTCGAAGAGAACACCGAGGGGTTCGAACACACGACCCGGCGTACGTTCGCCGAACAGGCCAACCTCGCGGTCAACCAGACCTTCATGCGCTCGATCAACACCAGCGTGATCTCGGTGCTGCCGATCATCGCGCTGATGGTCATCGCGGTATGGCTGCTGGGCGTGGGCACCCTGATGGACCTGGCGCTGGTGCAGCTCGTCGGCGTCATCGTGGGTACCTACTCGTCGATCTTCTTCGCGACGCCGCTGCTGGTCAGCCTGCGTGAGCGCACGGAGCTGGTCAGCAAGCACACCCGGCGGGTGCTCAACCGCCGCGCGACTGCCGCGGCGAAGGCCGCCGGCGGATCGGGAAGTGACGCCGACGACGCGGCCGACCTCGGCGTTGACGACGACGCCGCCCAGCCGGCGTCGGTGTCGGCCTCGGCGGCACCGAGCATCCCGCCGGACAAGCCCGCTCCCGGAGCGCGCCCGGTGCGTCCCACCACGAGCAGGACCGGGCGGCCTTCGGGTAAGCGAAGCCCCCGGAACCGGTAGCCGGGATGGCCCGACGTAGGGCGCGACGCGTCACCGTGGCGGCCGTCGTGCTGTGTCTGCTCGCCGGCCCGGCTCTGGCGTCCTGCGCCGACCAGGCCGCCGACTCCGTCGACTACGCCGTCGACGGTGCGCTGGTCAGTTACAACACCAACACCGTCGCCGGAGCCGCCTCCGGTGGCCCCCAGGCGTTCGCCCGGGCGCTGACCGGGTTCACCTATCACGGCCCGGAAGGGCAGATCGTCGGCGACCACGACTTCGGGACCACCAATCTCGTCGGCCGCAACCCGCTGGTGCTCGACTACGAGATCAAACCGGAAGCGGTGTACTCCGACGGGAAACCGGTGACGTGTGACGACATGGTGCTCGCATGGGCGGCGCAGTCCGGGCGGTTCCCGGCCTTCGACGCGGCCAGCCGCGCCGGTTACACCGACATCGCCACCGTCGAGTGTGTGCCGGGTCAGAAGAAGGCCAGGGTGTCGTTCGCCCAGGACCGGCCGTTCACCGACTACGGGCAGCTGTTCACCGCGACCTCGCTGATGCCGGCCCACGTCCTGGCCGACGAGCTCGGCCTCGGCGACGGTGGGGTGACGCGGGCACTGCTGGACAACGACGGTCCGGTCGTCGAGCGCATCGCTGCAGCGTGGAACACCGTCTGGGATCTGACGCCGGATCTGGACCTGGCCCGGTTCCCGTCGTCGGGCCCCTACAAGTTGGACTCGGTGTCCGCCGACGGCTCGGTGGTGCTGGTCGCCAACGACAAGTGGTGGGGGACCATGCCGATCACCGGGCGCGTCGTCGTCCATCCGCGCAGTTCGGACATGCAGGACCGGGTGGACGAGGGCGCTTATGACGTCGTCGACATCGCGTCGGGTTCCCTGGGCACGCTGAACCTGCCCGATGACTATCAGCGATCCGAGTCGGCGTCGGCGGGCGTCGAGCAGCTTTTGTTCGCCCCGCAGGGGCCGCTGGCCGCCGTGCCGGCGCGACGCGCGGTGGCCCTGTGCACGCCGCGCGACGTCATCGCCCGTAACGCCGAGGTGCCGGTGGTGAACTCACGGCTCAACACGGCTACCGAGGACGCCTACGGCGCGGCCGAGACGACGCCTGAGGCCGGCGAGTTCGCCGTCGCCAATCCCGACGCCGCGCGTGCCGCGCTGGGCGGGCAACCGCTGACGGTGCGGATGGGTTATCAGACACCCAACGCCCGCCTCGCCGCGCTGGTCGGCGCGATCGCCCGCTCCTGCGCTCCCGCCGGCATCACCGTCGAAGACGTCGCCGGCTCGGACACGGGACCACTGGCGCTGCGCAACAACGAGATCGACGTCCTGGTGGCCGGTACCGGGGGCGCCGCGGGCAGCGGGTCCTCGGGATCCTCGGCCGTGGACGCCTACACGCTGCACAGCGCCAACGGCAACAATCTGCCGCGGTACGCCAACGAACGCATCGACGGCATCATCTCGACCATCGCGGTGATCAACGACCCGAAGGAGATCGCGAGGTTGCTCGCCGAGGCGGCACCGATCCTCTGGGGGGACATGCCCACCTTGCCGTTGTACCGTCAGCAGCGGACCCTGGTCACCTCGACGAACATGTTCGCGGTGAGCGCGAATCCGACACGATGGGGAGCCGGGTGGAACATGGACCGTTGGAAGTTGAGTCAGTGAGCGGCTCGGAGGTTTCCGACGTTTCCGGTGTGTCTGACGTCTCTCGGGTCGCTGAGGTCATTGCGTCCCTGTTGCGTGAGGTGCCCGATTTTCCCGAGCCGGGCATCCAGTTCAAGGACCTGACACCGGTGCTGGCCGACGCGCGTGGGCTGGCCGAGGTGAGCAAGGCCATCGCCGAGATCGCACGTGGCGCGGACCTGGTCGCCGGGGTGGATGCGCGCGGCTTCCTGCTGGGCGGCGCGGTCGCCCTCGAGCTGGGCGTGGGTGTCCTCGCGGTGCGCAAGGGGGGCAAGCTCCCGCCGCCGGTGCTCAGCGAGACCTACACGCTCGAATACGGCACTGCGACGCTGGAGGTGCCCGCCGAGGGCGTCGACCTCGCCGGGCGTTCGGTGGTCGTCATCGACGACGTGCTGGCCACCGGGGGAACGCTGGCCGCGACGCACGCGTTGCTCACCTCAGCGGGTGCACAGGTGACCCGGGCGGTGGTGATGCTCGAGTTGGCCGCCCTCGGTGGCCGGGCGGTGCTGGAGCCGCTTGCGGTCACGAGCTTGTACACGGTCTGAACGGATATCCTGCCTACAGAACACCCCGGGAGGTGAGCAATGGCCGGCGAGGTCAACACGGATCACCGCGCGGGCCAGACCGTGCAGTCACCACCCCGGGGCGGTGCGGCGGGACCCGAAACCCAGCCCATGGACCTGCCCAAGCCCTCCACCAGCGCGTCTCGGCGGGTGCGGGCCCGGCTGGCCCGACGGATGACGTCGCAGCGCAGCGCCGTCAACCCGGTTCTCGAGCCGCTGGTCGCGGTACACCGGGAGATCTATCCGAAGGCAGACCTGGCGCTGCTGCAGAAGGCCTACGACGTCGCCGAGCAGCGCCACGCCGACCAGATGCGCAAGTCCGGTGATCCCTACATCACCCATCCGCTGGCGGTGGCCAACATCCTGGCCGAGCTCGGCATGGACACCACGACGCTCGTGGCGGCACTGCTGCACGACACCGTCGAGGACACCGGCTACACGTTGGAGGCGCTGACCGAGGAGTTCGGCACCGAGGTCGGCCACCTCGTCGACGGGGTCACCAAGCTGGACAAGGTCGCCCTCGGTACCGCCGCCGAAGGCGAGACGATCCGCAAGATGATCATCGCGATGGCGCGCGACCCACGCGTGCTGGTGATCAAGGTGGCCGACCGGCTGCACAACATGCGGACCATGCGCTTCCTGCCGCCGGAGAAGCAGGCCCGCAAAGCCCGCGAAACACTGGAAGTCATTGCCCCGCTGGCGCACCGGCTGGGTATGGCCACCGTCAAGTGGGAGCTCGAGGATCTGTCGTTCGCGATCCTGCATCCGAAGAAGTACGAGGAGATCGTGCGGCTGGTCGCCGACCGGGCCCCGTCGCGCGACACCTACCTGGCCAAGGTGCGCGCCGAGATCAACGCGACTCTGTCGGCGTCGAAGATCAGTGCCGTCGTCGAAGGCAGGCCCAAGCACTACTGGTCGATCTATCAGAAGATGATCGTCAAGGGCCGCGACTTCGACGACATCCACGACCTGGTCGGCGTGCGCATCCTGTGCGACGAGGTGCGCGACTGTTACGCCGCGGTCGGGGTGGTGCATTCGTTGTGGCAGCCCATCGCCGGGCGTTTCAAGGACTACATCGCCCAACCCCGCTTCGGGGTGTACCAGTCGTTGCACACCACGGTGGTGGGTCCGGAAGGCAAGCCGCTGGAGGTGCAGATCCGCACCTTCGACATGCACAAGACCGCCGAATACGGCATCGCCGCGCACTGGCGGTACAAGGAGGCCAAGGGACGCAACGCCGCCCCGCCCAGCCACTCGGCGGCCGAGATCGACGACATGGCCTGGATGCGTCAGCTGTTGGACTGGCAGCGGGAGGCCGCCGACCCCGGTGAGTTCCTCGAGTCGCTGCGCTACGACCTCGCGGTGCAGGAGATCTTCGTGTTCACCCCCAAGGGTGACGTGATCACGCTGCCGACCGGGTCGACACCGATCGACTTCGCCTACGCGGTGCACACCGAGGTCGGACACCGCTGCATCGGTGCGCGGGTCAACGGCCGACTCGTCGCGCTGGAACGCAAGCTGGAAAACGGCGAAGTGGTCGAGATCTTCACCTCGAAGGCGCCCAACGCCGGACCGTCGCGCGACTGGCAGACCTTCGTGGTCTCGCCGCGCGCCAAGGCCAAGATCCGACAGTGGTTCGCCAAGGAACGGCGGGAAGAGGCGCTGGAGACGGGTAAGGACGCGATCGCGCGAGAGGTGCGCCGCGGCGGACTTCCGTTGCAGCGCTTGATGACTGCCGAGTCCATTGGCGCGCTCGCCCGCGAATTGCGCTACACCGACGTCTCGGCGCTCTACACCGCGGTAGGCGAGGGGCACGTCTCGGCCCGGCACGTGGTGCAGCGACTGGTCGCCCAGATCGGTGGTGACGACGACGCGGCCGACGAACTGGCCGAGCGGTCCACGCCGGCAACGATGCCGGTGCGTCAGCGTAGCAGCGACGACGTCGGCGTCGCCGTCCCCGGTGCCCCAGGTGTGCTGACCAAGTTGGCCAAGTGCTGCACCCCGGTGCCCGGCGACAACATCATGGGCTTCGTCACCCGCGGCGGCGGCGTCAGCGTGCACCGCACGGACTGCACGAATGCCGCCTCGCTGCAGGATCAGTCCGAACGGATCATCGACGTGCAGTGGGCGCCGTCGCCGTCGTCGGTGTTCCTGGTCGCGATCCAGGTGGAGGCGCTGGATCGGCACCGGCTGCTCTCCGATGTCACCCGGGTGCTGGCCGACGAGAAGGTCAACATCCTGTCGGCTTCGGTGACGACGTCCAACGACCGGGTCGCGATCAGTCGCTTCACGTTCGAGATGGGCGACCCCAAGCACCTCGGCCACGTGTTGAACGTGGTGCGCAACGTGGAGGGCGTGTACGACGTCTACCGGGTGACTTCGGCGGCGTGAGCCGCGGTGGGGCAGGAGCGGCGTGAGCCGCGTCATCGCGCCGGCATCAGCACCGTGCTCAGTATCCGCTTCGTCCGGTCCTTGCCCGGCCGGTGTGTGGACAGGGGTACGAGGAGTTCGGCGAGCTTGCGGCGCAACGTCGCCAGCTCGTCGTCCGACAGCCACAGTGTCATCTGTGTGAACGACACTCCGTCACCCACCGGGTCGGCGTCGGCGCCGTCGAGGTAGCGGTCGAAGTCTGCGAGCAGTGCCGCCGCGTAGGCGGTGAAGGCGCGCCGGTGATCGTCGAGACTGAGCGCGCGGGCCTCCGCAGGGCCGACAGCCGCGCTGGGCAGATGCAGCGCGTACCTGCGCTCGACCGTGCCGCGCACCGGCCTCTCGCCGGTGACGACGAGAACGCCGGCATCGGCCAGCATCGCGACGTGTCGGTACAGCGATGCGCTGGGCACATCCGTCAACTGCAACTTGAGCTGCTTGGTGGTCAGCGCGCTGCCGTCGAGCAGGGCCTGGATGATGCGGATGCGGATCGGGTGCAGGAGGAGATCGATCGACGGCATGACCCATTATCACTGATGCTATTATTCTCATTGTTGAGAACAATGAAGAAGGGTGGACGATGGCGAGGATCGCGCGGGTCGGCGACGACGTGACGGTTCATCTGGGCGTGTGGGAGAAGATAGCCGGGCTCCACGGCGACCTCCGCTTCCCGGCCTCGGCGATCACTGCGGTCGAGGTGGACCACGACCCGCTGTCGAGTGTGCGCGGCATGCGCGCGCCCGGCCTGCATGTGCCCGGCCGGGTGAAGATCGGCACATGGCGACGCTCCGGGCGCAAGACCTTCGCGGTGGCCCGTCGTTCCACGCCGGCGGTGCGGCTGGACCTCACCGGGCAGCCTTACGACCGCATGGTCATCAGTGTCGCCGACGCAGCGACGGCTGCGAACAGCCTGCGTTGAAAGCCGGGGCCCGGACGATCGCCGAGGACTTTCGGCCGTAGGCGGCGGGCGTCTCCGGCCATAGCATTCGCTGCAGGAGCAGGCGCGCCGCCGTGGCGCACCGCGTCAACGGTGGGAGGACCGCAGTGGGACGACACGTGGGTGATCGATACGAGTGTCAGGAGTGCGGAGCGCGGCTGGTCTACGAGAAGGCATGTCCGTGCCCGCCCGAGATGGAACACAACGAGATCTGCTGCGAGAAACCGATGACTCCGGTGCCGGCCACGAGTTGAGCTAACCGCGCTCCAGCACGGCGCGCAGGAATTCCCGGGTGCGCTCGTGGTCGGGATCGGTGAACAACTTGTCCGGGGCGGCGTCCTCGAGGACCCTGCCCCCGTCGAACATCATCACGCGGTCGGACACGTCACGCGCGAAGTTCATCTCGTGCGTCACGCACAGGAAGGTGATCTCGGTGGTGGTGGCGATGTCCTTGAGTAGGGCCAACACGCCGGTGACGAGTTCGGGGTCCAATGCCGAGGTGACCTCGTCGAGCAGCAGCACATCGGGCTGCATCGCCAGCGCACGCGCGATGGCCACCCGCTGCTGCTGTCCGCCGGACAACTGGGCCGGGTGCGCGTCGGCCTTGTCTGCGATACCGACCATGTCGAGCAGTTTGTCTGCACGGTCCTCAGCTTCAGCGCGGGGAAGGCCCAGGGAGCGGATCGGTCCCTCGGTGATGTTCTGTCGCACCCGCATGTTCGGAAACAGGTTGAACTGCTGGAACACCATCCCGATGCGCTTGCGTATCCGGCGCTGGTACTTCTCGTCGGCGGGCATCTCTCGTCCGCGCCGGGTCATGTGGCTCAGGCAATCGCCGCCGACGTAGATGCGACCCTCGCTGACCTGCTCGAGTGTCATCAACAGGCGCAGGATCGTCGTCTTACCCGAACCGCTGGGACCGATGAGGGTGACGAATTCGCCCGGCTGGACCGCGAAGTCGAGCCCGTCGAGCACGACATTGTCGCCGAACCGTTTGACGACATGCTCGAATCGGATCATGTCAGTGGCTGTATCGGACACGTCGCTCCATCCCTCGCACGAGTAGGGAAGCCGAGTAACTCAGCACCAGGAACAACACCCCGGCGATCGTGATCGGCTCCACGTAACGGAAAGCCCGCGAACCCAGTTGGTTGGCCACGCCGACGATGTCGAGGACACCGATCATCAGCAGCAACGGCGTTTCCTTAAGCATCGAGATCGTGTAGTTGCCCAGCGCGGGCAACACGCGCGGTACTGCCTGCGGCAGGATGACCGCCGTCCAGGTGCGTATCCGCGGCAGGTTCAGCGCGACGGCGGCCTCCCACTGGCCCACCGGCACCGCCTCGATGCCGGCCCGGTACACCTCGGCGCAGTAGGTCGCGTAGTGCACACCGAGCGCGATGACGCCCGTGGTCAACGGATCGAAGCGCACCCCGAAATCGGGCAGCACGAAAAAGAAGAAGAAGATCTGTACCAACAGTGGTGTGCTGCGGACCAGTTCGATGAACGCCCAGGCGGTGGAGCTGACGAGGCGGATCGGCGAACGACGCAACAACGTCAGCAGCAGACCCAGCGCGTAGGCCAGCGCCGAGCCCAGCACGGTCGCCAGCAGCGTGATCCGCAATCCGTCGACGACGATGTCGGGAAAGACTTCCCAGGCGTACTGCCAGTCCCAGATCACCGCTGCTCCACCCGGTCGCGACGGAACAACGCACGCACGCTGCGGCGCGGTGCCGCCGGACGCCCGACCAGGGCGGCAGCCCACCGCTCCAACAACCGCATCCCGGCGGTGATCACCACCGCCAGCGCCAGGTAGAACAACAACACGATCGTCCAGATGGTCGCGGCCTGGGAGATGAACCGGTCGATCAGGACTTCCCTTGCCTGATAGGTCATCTCGTGGACCGTGATGATGGTCAGCAGTGAACTGCCCTTGAGTAGCTGGATGAACAGGTTGTTGAAGGGCGGGACCATCTCCACCAGTGCCTGCGGCAGGATCACCCGCAGCATCCGCTGCCGCGGCGTCAGCGACAGCGCAATGGCGCCCTCGTACTGGGCGCGAGGCACCGACTGCACCGCCCCGCGCACGATCTCGGCGCCGTAGGCGCCGAAATTCAGACCCAGCACGGCGATACCGGCCGCCAGCGGCACGATCTGGTATCCCACCAGAACCGGCAGCACGAAGTAGATCCACATCAGCTGCACGACTTCGGAGGTGCCGCGCCAGATCTCGACATAGACGCGGGCCAGTGCCCGCACCGCACGCCACCGCGACAACATCGCCAACCCGAACGCGAAGGACAACACGGTCGCGATGACGATGCCGCCGACGGTGGCCTCCACGGTCAGGAGCAGACCCGCGGAGATGGTCTCGACGAACAGTCCGACGTTGTCGAACACCGGCTCAGCCGGCGGCGCAGAGCTGCTCGGTGCTCACATCCTCCGGCGGCACGTTGTCCTCGGTGAAGCCGAACGGCTCGACGATGCTCAGCCACTCGCCTGAGCCGTGCAATTCGTTGAGGTGGGTGTTGAATTCGTCGACCAACTCGTCGTCGCCCTTGCGGAACACGAAACCACCGGCCTGGATCTGTTCCTCACCGTCGATCACCGGGACGAAACCCTCGGTGACCTCGAGGGGCACCCCCGGGTTGTCGGCGACCATGCGCCGCAGCGAGATGTCGGTCAGCGCTCCGGCGTAGGCGCGGCCGTCGAGAAGCGCCTGCAGCATTTCGGGCTGGCCCTGATACGGCTGGATCAGGTTGTCCGGGATGCCCATCGACTGCGCCACCGACTCCTCGACGGTCCCCGACAGGACCGCCAGCGGCACACCCTTGGCCAGGACGTCCTCGAAGTTCGTCACCTGTTGTGGGTTGCCGGCGGGCACCAGCAGGGCAGTGGGGGTCACGTAGTCCACCGCGGAGAACTGGGCGTTCTCGCAGCGCTGCGGCAGGATCGCCATGCCGGCGGCCACCATGTCGTACTGGCCGGCGTTCAACGCCGGGATGAGCTGGCTGAACTCGACCTGGGTGGCGTCGACGTTGTCGATGCCCATCGCGGAGAACACCGCTTTGGCGACTTCGGGTGCCTCGCCGGTGACCTCGCCGCCCTCGGTGTAGCCGTACGGCACCTCGCCGGCGATGCCGACCTTCACGGTGCCGGCGTCCTGGATGCGCTGCAGGGTCCCGCCCTGCTCGCTGTCGGGGACCTTCGAGCAACTCGTCACGAGCGCCGCGCCCAGCACGGTCGCCGCGGTTGCCGCCCCCAGCCTGATGAAACTCCGTCGTATCGAATCGGCCATGACCCATCCCTCGTCGTTTTCGTATCCACACGTGCGTTTCGGGTGCACTTCAGCCAAACGAACGTAGGCGTAAACGGCCGGGCAGGTCAAAGGGTCTCGAAACCCCCGACCCCCCTTGTGGGCGATTCGCCGACCGGTGTCAGTCCAGCTGGATGGACTCCACGATGACGTCCGCGGCGGGTGGGCCGTCCTGCCCGCCGCCCTGCACACCCTCGGCGGCGATCTTGTCCAGGGTGGCCAGACCGGTCTCGTCGATGGTGCCGAACACCGTGTACTGCGGCGGCAACTGCGAGTCCTGGTAGACGAGGAAGAACTGGCTGCCGTTGGTGCCGGGGCCGGCGTTGGCCATCGCCAGCGTGCCGCGGGGGTAGACGACGGGCTGCATCAGCGCCGGGTCGTCGGGCTGGTACTGGGTGGTGGGGTACTCGTTGGCGAACTCGTAGCCGGGGCCTCCGGTGCCTTCACCGGTCGGATCGCCGCACTGCAGCACCGACAGGGATTCGCTGGTGGTCAGCCGGTGGCAGGGGGTGTCGTTGAAGTAGCCCTGCTGGGCGAGGCTGGCGAAGCTGTTGACGGTGCACGGCGACTTGCCGTTGTCCAGCTGCAGCCCGATGTTGCCCTGGTTGGTCTCCATGCTGGCGCTGACCTGGGCCGGCTCGGTGGGCACCTCGCCGGTGCGGGGCGGGTTGTTCGCCTTGCTCGCCTCCTGGGCGGCCGGATACTGACAGTTCTGTCCGAGTCCGTCCGGGGCGGTGAACTGCGGCAGTGCGGCGATCTCGCCGGGCGCGGGAGCGTCGAACGGATCCTGTTCGGGCGTCTGTCCGGTCGTCTCGGCCGTCTCGCTCGACGAACCCGAGGCGGTGGAATCGGAATTGCCGGTGGTCAGGACGATGGTGGCGACCACGGCGCCGATCACGACCACCGCGGCGACCGCCGAACCGACGATCGTGTATGTCCGGCGTTTGCGGTCCTTCTCGGCCCGTCGCTCGAGCTGGCGCTCCAGCTTGCGCTTGGCTGTCGCCCGCCGTTGTTCGTTCGTCGGCACCCCGGGTCCCTCCTTGCAGTCGATCCGGTCGGCACCGAGTGTGCCAGTTCACGGCGAGTGAGGGCGCTGCGACCCTCGTGAACAGCGGTGCGACCTGGGCATGGGAAGCTGGGAGGCGTGTTGATCACCGGATTCCCGGCCGGCATGCTGGCGTGCAACTGCTACGTGCTGGCCCCGCGGCAGGGTGCCGACGCCATCGTCGTCGACCCGGGCCAGCGGGCGATGGGTCCGCTGCGCCGCATACTCGACGAGAACCGGCTCACCCCGGCGGCCGTGCTGCTCACCCACGGCCACATCGACCACATGTGGTCGGCCCAGAAGGTGGCCGACACCTACGGCTGCGCCACCTATATCCACCCGGCGGACCGGTTCATGCTGGCCGACCCGATCAAGGGCTTCGGCGCGGGCTTCTTCGCCGGTGTCGGCCGGTTCGCGGTGGCGGCGATGTTCCGTGAGCCCCGTCAGGTTGTCGAGCTGGACCGGGACGGCGACAAGATCGAGCTGGGCGGCATCACCGTCGCGGTCGATCACACGCCCGGCCACACGCAGGGCTCGGTGGTGTTCCGGGTGGACGGGGGCGTGGGGAGCGGACCCGAGTCGGTGGCATTCACCGGTGACACCTTGTTCAAGCAGTCGGTGGGTCGCACCGACCTGCCCGGCGGCAGTGGCCGCGATCTGCTGGAATCGATCGTCACGAAACTGCTCGTGCTCGACGACGACACCCTGGTTCTGCCGGGGCACGGCGAGAGGAGCACGATCGGTCTCGAACGCCGCACCAACCCCTTTCTCGAAGGTTTGACCCCGTGACCGACACTTCTGCCAGTTCCTCACCTCTGCATGCCTTTCGGGCGCCGAAGGGGGTGCCGGACTATGTACCGCCGGAATCGGCGGAGTTCGTCGCGGTGCGTGGCGCGTTGCTGGAGGCGGCGCGCCGCGCCGGATACGGACACATCGAGCTGCCGATCTTCGAGGACACCGCGTTGTTCGCGCGCGGCGTGGGCGAGTCCACCGATGTCGTGTCCAAGGAGATGTACACCTTCGCCGACCGCGGAGACCGGTCGGTGACCCTGCGCCCGGAAGGTACCGCGGGGGTGATGCGGGCCGTCATCGAGCACGGGCTGGACCGGGGCGCGCTGCCGGTCAAGCTCGCCTACTCGGGTCCGTTCTTCCGTTACGAGCGTCCGCAGGCCGGCCGGTACCGGCAGCTGCAGCAGGTCGGGGTGGAGGCGATCGGCGTCGACGACCCGGCCCTGGACGCCGAGGTGATCGCCGTCGCCGACGCCGGATTCCGGTCCCTGGGACTGACCGGGTTCCGCCTGGAGATCACGTCGTTGGGCGATGACAGCTGCCGTCCGCAGTACCGGGAATTGTTGCAGGAGTTCCTGTTCGGGTTGGAACTCGATGACGAAACGCGCCGTCGCGCGGAGCTGAATCCGCTGCGTGTGCTCGACGACAAGCGACCCGAGGTGCGGGAGATGACCGCCGCCGCGCCGTTGATGCTCGATCACCTTTCCGAGGCGGCCAAGAGTCATTTCGGGACGGTGCTGGCGCATCTGGATGCGCTCGGCGTGCCGTACACGATCAATCCGCGCATGGTGCGTGGC
>MDTC01101126.1_pt1 | contig 29475 bp, 18 predicted proteins | sample 811181 | NCBI WGS metagenome assembly MDTC01 (sample SAMN05326644, study PRJNA326480) | marine metagenome | isolation source: seawater | place: Pacific Ocean: North | collected 2011 | reverse complement strand
GTATTATGAATCAGATACCTATGCCCTGGGTAAAGATGTAGTTCAGGATGGATTGAAAAAAGAAGTTTTTTACAGAAAAGCAGATGGATCTGTGTGGATTGATCTTACTGAAGATGGATTAGATGAAAAAATTGTCCTTCGATCTGACGGAACAGCCGTTTACATGACACAGGATATTGGAACTGCCATTGACCGGTTTAAGGACTTTCCTAGTATTGATGGTATGGTATATACAGTGGGCAACGAGCAAGATTATCATTTTAAGGTTCTCTTCCTGATTTTAAAGAAGCTCGGTTATGGTTGGGCTGATAACTGTCATCACCTATCTTATGGAATGGTTGATCTTCCTACCGGAAAAATGAAGTCTCGAGAAGGCACGGTTGTAGATGCTGATGAATTAATGGCTGATGTGATAGAAGGCGCAAAGGAAATGACCAAAGAACGAGGTCATTTGGATGATATGTCTGAAGAAGCAAAAGAAGAATTATATCACCAAATTGGAATGTCCGGACTTAAGTATTATTTACTGAAAGTAGACCCTAAAAAACGAATGATGTTCAATCCTCAGGAATCAATAGACTTGAATGGTAATACAGGCCCGTTCATTCAATATACCTATGCAAGAATTTGTTCTTTATTGAAAAAAGCGGGTAAATATCAAAATCAGCTGAATAAAAGTATTTCATTGATCAAGAGTGAAAAAGATGTAATTAAAGCAATTTCAAGATTTCCTGCAATCATAGATGAGTCAGCTAAATCATATACCCCATCGGGTATAACTAGCTATTGCTATGAGCTGGTTAAACTATATAATCAGTTTTATCAAAATGTTAAGATTTTACCAGAAACTGATGAGAATCTGAGGTCTAATCGATTGATTTTAAGTAGTTCTGTAAGTTTAATTATAGAAAAATCATTACATCTTTTAGGTATTCATGCGCCAAAAAGGATGTGATTGTATATCTTTACAAAAAATTGAAGTTATGAAGTTATTAGTTGGAGCATTTATTGTGTGCCTTTTTGTTTCTTGTGGAAAATATGAAAAGCCATTTATAAGTTTTAAATCTCCTGAAAAACGATTGACCCAGAATACTTGGCGTTGTGTTCAAGCAGTAGATGAATCAGGTAATGAATATGAGGTTTTTGATCAAGTGGAATATTCAATTGATGGATCAGATTCAACATTCTTCAGGATTTCTAATGTTGGTCACATGACTTCGAATTGGTCAGGAACAAATGATACCACTGTCGGAACATGGACTTGGGATTTTGCTTTGGAGGGTAAATTTAACAAACAGCAAATTATACACAGTTTTCCTGAAAGAGTCTTTCGAGTTGTATCCTTGAGTAATAAAATTTTAGTGCTTCGGGACGAGACCAGCAACGTGTCATATAATTACGAGCGACTTTAATTAAAAATCACCTCGTCAGTTAGTTTTCGAATCATTTGAAATAATTCTTGTTTAAACTCTAAAGGACTATAGGTACCCTTTTCTATTTGGCGTAATTTGTTTTCCCACTGACCAGTCAACTCAGGACTTTTTAGTAGTTCGCTCTTAATCGTCCCGATGAGTTGTATGCCCAGATTTGTAGCATGAATGTTTTTCTTCTTTCTTTCGATATACTTTCTCCTGAACAATGTTTCAATAATATTGGCTCGTGTTGACGGTCTTCCTATACCGTTCTCTTTCATGAGATCACGCATTTCGTCATCGTCCACAAATTTACCTGCTGTCTCCATACTCCTCAGTAGGGAGGCTTCTGTATAGTATTTTGGAGGACTGGTTTTTCCTTCATGTATGTGCGGTGCATGAGGTCCCTTTTCTCCTTTAACAAAATTAGGAAGCACTTTATCTTTTGATTCTGTTTTGTTATTAGAATCGTTTGTATTTTCGGTTTTTGATTCCTCCTGATATACTAATCTCCAACCAGGATTGATGATTTGTTTTCCTGAGGTTTTGAACTCCAGCTTTTCTACTTTTCCTAAAACTGTTGTATTGGAAACTTTACAAAATGGATAGAATACAGCAATAAATCGTCTACAGATGAGGTCATATATTTTTTCTTCAAAGCCAGACAATCCTTGCCCATTAACTCCAGTAGGAATAATGGCATGATGGTCAGTAATTTTTTTATCGTTGAAGATGGTTTTGCTTTTTGGAATTGGCTTTTTCAACAACGGCTGGATAAAGTGGGTGTATTGTTGAAGATTGCTTAGTATTTTTGGAACCTTCGGATGTAAATCTTCTGATAGATAAGTTGTATCTACTCTTGGATAAGTCACTAGCTTTTTTTCATACAGGCTTTGCACCGTTTTTAGCGTTTCCTCTGCTGTGTATGCGAATTTTTTATTCGCATCAACCTGAATAGATGTAAGGTCGTATAGCCGAGGATTATTTTCTTTACCTTCCTTTTGCTCATAAGATACAATTTCAAATTCCTTGTCTTTGAGATATGTAATACCTTCTTCAGCCCTTGATTTACTTTTTAGTCGATCGATTTGACATGAAAATTCGGTATCCCGATAAATGGTTTTCAGCTCCCAAAAGTGTTCTACTTTGAAATTATTGATTTCATGTTGTCTATTGACAATCATTGCAAGGGTAGGGGTTTGTACTCGCCCTACGGATAAGGTTGTTTTATTTTGTCCGAATTTCTTTGTGTATAATCTGGTTCCATTGATCCCTAAGATCCAATCTCCGATCGCTCGGGAATTTCCTGCAGCAAATAAGTTGTCATATTTGGAGGCATCTTTTAGCTTCTTGAATCCTTCTTTGATGGCTTCCTCTGTTAAGGAGGAAATCCATAGCCTTTTGACTGGAACTTTACAATTCGCCTTAATCAGCACCCAGCGCTGTATTAGTTCTCCCTCTTGTCCTGCATCCCCACAGTTGATTACCTCAGTAGCTTTTGAAACAAGATTTGTGATGAGCTCAAATTGTTTTTGAATTCCTTGGTTATTCTTAATTTTTATACCAAAGCGTTCGGGAAATATAGGTAAGTCTTCAATTTTCCAATATTTCCAGTGGTCCTTATAATCTTGGGGTTCCTTAAGTGTGCATAAATGTCCAAAGGTCCATGAAACGAGATACCCATTGCCTTCAAAATAGCCATCATGGCGCGCATTTGCTCCAAGAATATTTGCTAAATCTTTGGCTACACTTGGTTTCTCAGCAATACAAAGCTTCATGAACTACAGCGCTAGTTTTAATTAGAACTCGCTTTCTTGTATGCAATCATGCCTTCATCCAACCACTTTTTAAATAAGGAGGTTTTTCCATGGTGTTCATAATCTGCTCCTCCATTGCTCAGGTCCTCTCCTTTAGGACCAATCATTATGTAATAAGGCTGCGTATTCTTTTTATATTTATTCGCCTGGAAATAAGACCATTTATGTCCAACTTGGGTGATTTCTTTGAATTTCCCCGGGGCATATTCAACGGTTTTATGTTCTGCCTTTGGGAGCTCGGTTTTATCATCAACATATAATGAAACGATAACAACCTTGTCTCTTAGAATATCGATAACTCCTGGTTTCCCCCAAACATTTCCTTCCATTTTACGACAATTGACACAAGCTTTTCCTGTAAAGTCAATGAATAATGGTTTTCCTACTTTTTGAGCATATGCCAAGGCCTTATCATAATCATGGAAAAGAGGTAAATTGTGCGGGCCAGGATGTGTGTCCTCACCTTCAATATGTGCTGGAGCACTTACACTACCACCACCGACTCCTTGAGGAGATTCACTGTAGGTTGTCGGAGGAGGGAACCCACTAATCAAATTTAGAGGTGCACCCCACATCCCAGGAAGAAGGTAGATTACAAATATGAGTGAAGATAGGCCAAGCATTGTTCGTCCGACTGATAAATATTCTACAGGGCTATCATGCGGCATTCTGATGAATCCAAATAGATATAGGCTTAAAGCCAAGAATACGCCAATCCAAATTGCAATAAACAATTCTCTCTCTAAAAGGTGTGCATCTACCACAAGGTCTGCGTTAGAAAGGAATTTGAAAGCAAAGGCGAATTCTAAAAATCCAAGTACAACTTTTACAGTATTCAGCCAGCCTCCCGATTTTGGTAATGAATTCATCCAACCTGGAAATGCGGCAAATAATCCAAAAGGCAGTGCCAGTGCAAGAGAGAAACCAAACATACCAATAAATGGAGCTATTCCTCCTATTGTTGCAGATTCAACAAGTAAAGTACCGACGATTGGTCCAGTGCAAGAAAAAGAAACCAGAGCTAGAGCTAAAGCCATAAAAAAGATGCCGATAATACCACCTTTATCAGATGCTTGATCAGCTTTATTCAGCCAAGAGCTTGGTAATCTTATCTCAAATGCACCCATGAAAGAAAAAGCAAATACTATTAACAATAAAAAGAAAATAAGATTGAAGGTTACGTCTGTAGACAAGGCATTCAGCGCATCATATCCAAAAATACTTGTCACAAGTGTTCCCAAAAGAACATAAATTAGAATGATTGATAATCCATAAATTAATGCATTTTTAATACCTTGTGCTTTCGATTTACTTTGCTTCGTGAAAAAGCTAACAGTCATTGGAATCATAGGGAATACACAAGGTGTCAATAACGCAGCAAAGCCACTTAAAAATGAGATAATGAAGATCAGCCAAAAGGATTTAGGTTCCTCATCCGATTCTGAATTTTCTTCTGTAACGTCTGCCTCAATAATACTGTTCTCTTGGCCGACTTGAATACTTTCTAGATCATTTGTGTTCTTTTTTTGACCTATTTCTTCTGTTTCGGTAACAACGGCTCCCTCTGCTTCGTCTGGGGTATTAATTTTTCCTGCGGGTTCTATGTCATCTCTGGGGTCCATTTCCGGGCCACAAGCCTTTACTTTTAGCTCGAAAGGTTGTTCATATTCCGGCAAACATTTTACTTCATTACAGGTTTGAAAGGAAAAGACACCTTTGAGTAAATAATCCTTTCTCGCTTTAGACGTGATTTTCTTTTTCAAGGTAAATTGGTGATGGTGGTAGCTCATCATTTCATCTGCCATTTCATCAAATTCAAGGATGGGCTTGGGCTCAATAATTCCATCTCTTAACGTATAGTTTTTGCTTCTTTCAATGGTAATATTTGTTGGTATGGAGAAAGATCCTTCGGGAAGTACATGTGAATTAATGTGCCAACCCTCGACAACATCTACATCCACCAAAACTTCAAGACTGCAGTCATCCTGATTCAAGCTAATCTTTGCTTTTACCTTGTCTTCAGGCAGTTCAAGTTGAGCAACAGTAATTCCGCTGGCAATGGTCCAAAAAGCGAAAAGTAAAAATGTAAAAATCCTATTCATTTGTATTTAATTTAATGGAAAGAGTTTCATCCACAGGCGGGAGACACATTACTTCATTACAGATCATGTAGGTTACGGTCATATTCAGTATCGTATCTTTTTTCGACTTGACTTTAAACTCTCCTAAGAAATTATCTTCAAATATATAAACATCAGAATCAAAATTGGCATCAAATTTTTTGATTGCTTTTGTTTTTTCAAAAAATGGAACCTTTATTTTGACAAATCTATTTTTTTGTGTCTGAAATCCTATTGGAATAGGCCCAGCATTTTTGGGTGTTTGAGCTGAATACAAGTGCCATCCAGGTTCAATTTCTCCGGTAATTTGAATTGATATTAGCTTCTCATTTCTGTCCAACACCTCTGCTTGCCACTGAACATTTTCCTGACAAATCACGAAAGAGCCTATGAGGCAGAGGAAAATCGAAAAAAGAAATTTCATCCTAGTATTATGATTAATATTTTTTGTTTCATTGGCTGAGAGAACTTCTTCCAAATTACAATATTTGTTGAGATAAACAATTTAAACCCTTGAAGCTTACCATTTAAGCCTTGGATCTGCAGTAACGCCTTGGGAGGCAAACTCACCAACTTCGAAAGCAAATTTACCCGCAATGGCGACCATAGCTGCATTATCTGTGCAGTACTCGAATTTTGGAATGTAAACCTTGTAACCATCCTTTTCAAGGGCCAGTAATCTTCTTCTTAATTCACGATTCGCGGAAACACCTCCGGCGATCGCTAAGGTCTTAATGCCTCGCTGCGTCGCTGCTTTGAGTAATTTTTCAATTAAAATATCTACGATACTCTTTCGAATAGATGCGCATAAGTCAATTTTGTTTTCTCTTATAAAATCTATATTACCTTGAGATAGATCTCTTATTTTATATAAAATGGAGGTTTTTAATCCGCTAAAGCTAAAATCTAAATTTTTTATTCGAGGTTTGGCAAAAGAAAATTTATCCGGATTTCCATTTTCTGCAAATTCATCGAGCTTTGGCCCACCAGGATAATCAATTCCAACCATTTTTGCGGCTTTATCAAAAGCTTCTCCTGCTGCGTCGTCTATGGTTGATCCAATAACGTGAAGATCATTTGGTCCATGTACCTCTACAATTTGTGTATGTCCTCCAGATACGGTTAAACATAAAAAAGGGAAATCAGGAGTCGAATTTCCTTCTTCTCCTTCTTCTTCTATAAAGTGTGCTAAAACATGAGCTTTCATATGGTTCACGTCAATAAGTGGTTTTTTTATCGCAAGCGATAAGGCTTTTGCAAAAGACACGCCTACAATAAGACTACCCATCAATCCAGGACCACGAGTAAAAGCAATGGCATCAATATCATTTAATTCAATTTGAGCATCAATAAGTGCCTTTTTTACAATCGGAACAATATGTTCTTGATGGGCACGGCTTGCAAGCTCGGGAACAACCCCCCCATATTTTTGATGAATTTCTTGTGTTGAGACACAATTGGCTATAATTTTATTACCACAAAGAATAGCTGCGGAAGTATCGTCACAGGAGGATTCTATTCCTAAAATGGTAATGTGTTTTCGACTCAAAAGATTGTTATTTTTGTAAAACGCTTTGGATGTCAAAGTTACTGAAAATATTAGGTTGTATTGTTAGTATATCCGTAGAATGGATTCTAATCGCTATTCTTTTTTTTGTTTTTGCCATACGCAGTTCGGATGTTCAAACTCATATTGGACGATATGCCACTTCTTATTTATCAAAAGAATTAAAAGCTGAATTACATGTCGGTAAAGTTGATATTGCTTTATTTGATAAAATCTATATTAAGAATGTATCTGTAAAGGATCAAGACAACGAAAAGCTTCTTTTTATTGAAGAAATAAAGATTGAAATGGACCAAAGTGATCTATTTCAAGAGGCGGTAATTTTAAAAAATGTTTCTTTAAGGGGGGGAGAAATAGATATTAACAGAGATACCGAAAATGGAACTCCTAACTTTCAGTTTTTGATGGATTATTTCACTCCAGTTAATCTTCAGACTGGTAAAAATAGGGAATTCAAAATAGAAAAGTTGAAAATTGAAAATCTTTCATTTAGCTATGAAAATGGCGCCGCAGAAAGTAGGAGTTTTGGTGTAGATTTTAATCATCTAAATCTAAATACATTTGCCTTAAACTTAAATAATTTTGCCCTAAATGGCTCCGATATAACTGCAAATATTGTCCATATGAGTTTCTCTGAAAAAAGTGGATTGGTGCTTAATGAGATGAATTCTAATCTCCTAATTAGTGATAAGCAGATTCAATTTTCGGACCTAAGAATAAATACTGAGCATTCTGAAATTGATATTCCTCTATTTGAACTGAATTATAATCATTGGTCGGCTTTTCGTTCATTTAAAGATTCAATTTCATTCAATTCTATATTAAATGATTCCCGCCTCGCACTTCTTGAGTTATCTTATTTTGTACCTTCTATGGAGGGTATGTCAGATAATGTTATGCTCAAAGCGAAAGTCCTGAATTCAGTCAATAATCTTGAAATCAATGGTCTAGAGTTATTATTTGGAAATAAATCTTATGTTATGGGAGACTTTCAGATCCCCGATTTTTCAAATGTTGCAAAGGAAATTGTAACACAAAACATCAGAAAAGCATATCTTGACTTTCAAGATGTAGATGAATTTATTCTACCAGTTGGTTTTGGGGCTCTCAATATGGCTTCAATTATGGAGCATGAATATATATCATTTACCGATCTTTACATGCAGGGAAATGTAAACCAGGTCAAAATTGAAGCTGAGGTCATTGAATCAACTTATGGACAGCTTAAATTGCAAGAACAAATGGTTTTAAAAAAGGAAAAATCAGAATGGTCTCTGCTACCTGCTGAGGAATTTGTTTCTCCATTCATCATAAATGGATTTAACCTTGGTCATTTCTCAAATCAGAAGCATTTGGGCATGGTTGCTGGTTCATTGCGTCCAACTTTTCGTTGGGGCAACTCTGGGGAATTTGAGGTCAACATAATGAAGGGGTCTTTATCGCGTCTCGATATGAATGATTATCAGATCTCTAATATCTATATTGATGGAAGCTCAATTAAAAATAATAAGCTTGATCTCCAATTAATGATTAAAGAAGCAGCTGTTGATATAGAATTTTATAGCGAAATAGAGTTGTTTTCTCCGAATTACAACGGTGAAATTAAGGTTAATCGATTGGATTTAGACGCATTGAACTACACTAAAGATTCGTCTGTTTTCATCGGAGATATAAAGTTCGATTTAAATGAAAAAACAGATTTGGATTGGGGAGGACAAATAATTTGTGATGATTTAGTTTATTTCCGTGGTGGAGATTCTTTAACAACCAAACATTTAAATTTTGGTATTTTTTCTGAAAATGAAATATATAGTTATACTTTGGAAAGTTCATTTTTTGATGCCGAAATAAGCGGTGATTTTGATTGGGATACTCTAGCTTCAAATTTTTACAACGACCTTGCTGTTATTGTTCCGAGTATCAAAGTAGGAAATGAAAATCAAATCTTTCCTTCTTATGAACGAACGAATAATAATGTAAAATTCAATATTGTGGGAAAACACTCAGATCCATTGTTCAATTTTTTTGTACCAGGACTATATGTAGATTCATCGTCTCGGGTCTTTGGGCAATATAATGCATTTTCAAGAGATCTAGACTTAGATGTAGAATCTTCCGAAATTAAGATAAATAATGTTTTAATAAGTGGTCTTTCTGGAGCACAGAGGCTACATAGTGATAGTATATTTGCCGATTACTTTGTGGATTTCATCTCATATAAGGACTCCTTACAGTTTAATCTTATTGAGTTTTACACTCACGGTTCAGAAGGACTATTGGAAAGTCAATTATCTTGGGAGCCTGGAACAGAGCAATATTCTATGGTTGATTGGGAAACAACGATTCATGATAAAGATCATGTAAAAATATTACTTCAGCCTTCTTTCTTTTCCTTGGATTCTATGCGATGGTCCATTGTTAACGAGTCTGAATTTTCTATTACCACCGAGGATCTTCATGTGGAAAAATTTGAGTTAAATAGAGCAAAACAAAATATTAAAATCGAAGGTTGTTTGTCTGAAAATGATTTCGATACATTATATGTAAATCTCGAAAATATTGACGTTTCAGAAGTAAGTTCATTACTAGGTTTAGAGAGGAGTCTCGAGGGCTTGCTTTCTGGAGCCTCTAAATTTACAAATCCAACAGATAATTTTAATTACATTGGGAAGTTAAGTTTAGAAGAATTTCACTTGGCTGAGGAATCCATTGGTGATATGGTAATTAAAACAAACTGGAATAGGTATAAAAACTCCATTGATTTGAAAGGAGATTTGAAGGTTGACGGTTTAACTACCTTTAATTTGGAGGGGGATTACTTCCCGATTATAAATAATCTCGAGGTGGATCTAGTTTTTGATAAAACAGATGTATCATTTTTAAATGTTTTAATGAATCCTGAGGTGATAAATAATATAAATGGAAATTTGGATGGCTCTGTTCATGTGAATGGAAAATGGTTTGCACCAAAGTTGAAGGGCCATTTGACACTTGATGATGTACACTTCAAGGTTGAATTACTCGGTGTCGATTACTTCTTGGATGGTATGATTGACATTGATGAAGATCTCTTTGCACTAAATAACTTACCTTTTATTGATCCAGAGGGTAATGCTGGTTCAATTACAGGTTCTGTATTTCACTCTAATTTTCTTGATTGGTCTTATGATGTTCAGATGAACTTTGAAAATGACATTACTAAATGGCGCACCAGTTTCCCTTTCGGGTATGAGGCTCTAAATCAGTTTTTATTACTTGACACAAAATATAAGGATGGAGACACTTATTTCGGTAAGGTATATGGACTTGGTAATGCAAATATTTCCGGTTATGGTGAAAACATGACAATTACCGTAAACATGACGACTCAAGAAAACACATTGATTAACTTTCCCATGTATGGTTCTTCGGATATTGATGAAGATTTTGAATTCGTTCAATTCAAAAGTAATCTTGAGTTGAGTTCGAAACCTGAGGAGAAGTTTGATTTTACAGGATTAGATTTGGATTTAAACTTTAACCTTAACCCCAAAGCACAGCTGAATATTATTTTTGACCCTTCCATTGGAGATCAGATTCTAGCGCATGGTTCTGGTAATATCAATGTGAAACTTGATCCTTTTTATAAAATTGATTTAAATGGCACCTACAAAATTTCAGAGGGCAGTAACTATAATTTTGCAATGGGTGTTATCAAACAAAAGTTCGATATTGAAGAGGGTTCTACGATTTCTTGGACAGGAAATCCATATGATGCAGATATTGATTTGGTGACGTCCTTTTCAATTCCTAAGGTTTCATTAAAAGATTTAGCTCCTGAAATTGTAATGTCTGAACAAGAAAGCAGGCAGATGAGGAATCAAAAAATAGATTGTTATTTGAACCTCGATGAGACATTAATGGCTCCGCAAATCAGTTTTGATATCAAAGCCCCTAATGCACCGGAAACAGGAAAGACATTGCTAAATGAAGTAATAAGTGAAGAAAGTGAATTGAGCAAACAGTTTTTCTCACTGCTTTTGTTACGCTCTTTCCAACCGCTTAATAGTTCCATTGAAGCACATGCATCTGCCGCTAAAGATCTCGCAGAATCACAAGTAAATGCTTTATTGAGTGAAGTGAGTCAAGAATACGACTTAAATTTTAACTCCATCATTGACAATGAAGCCGTTGGTGTAGACTTGATCGAATTTGGTATTTCCAAAAAGTTTTTCAACGATCGCTTGATTGTTTCAGGGAATTTTGGCTTCGAGGAGGATTCCACAAGCTCAAGTGAAACCTCAAGTTACATTCCAATTGGAGATCTTTTTGTAGAATATTTAATCAATGAATCGGGCACTTTTCGCGCCATGGCATTCAGTGAATCAGACCCCTACAATATTGGTGCTGACGAGTCAGGTCAAAAGCCATCCACGCAAGGCGCAGGACTGAGCTATCAGGAAGATTTCACGAATATTGACGATTTTAAGCTTATTCAATACTTTTTTGATATTTTCAGACCCAAAAGTAAAAGAAGGTATTTAAAAAAGAATAAGAACAAACTCACAAAAATAGATTCATAAAACGATAAGACATGCAAAAAGTATTAATAGCCAACAGAGGTGAAATTGCCAGAAGGGTAATTCGAACCTTAAAAAAAATGAATATTAAAAGTGTAGCTGTCTTCTCTGATGCGGATAAAAATGCACCACATGTGAAAGAAGCTGATGAATCTGTTCATTTGGGTGCAAGTCCATCATCCGAAAGCTATTTGAGACAAGATAAAATTATAGAAGTCTGTAAATCACTCAATGTTGATGCAATACATCCTGGATACGGCTTTCTTTCTGAAAATGCCGATTTCGCAAGAAAATTGAAAACTGCTGGAATAACTCTTATCGGTCCATCTCCGGAGTCTATGGAGGTTATGGGGGATAAATTAAAAGCGAAGCAGGCGGTGAAGGACTATGGTGTTCCTTTGGTTCCCGGGGTTGATGAGGCAATCAAAGATGTAAAGGCTGCTAAGGCTATCGCGAAGGATATAGGATACCCTGTTTTGATTAAAGCCTCTGCTGGAGGAGGAGGAAAAGGGATGCGACTCGTTCATGGTGAAGAAGAGTTTGAAGAACAAATGCAAATGGCACAAAATGAGGCGATGTCCTCATTTTCAGATGATGCTGTTTTTATTGAGAAGTTTGTTACCAAGCCTCGTCATATAGAGATTCAAGTTTTTGCTGATAATCACGGAAATATGGTGCATTTGTTTGAAAGAGAATGTTCCGTGCAAAGGCGTCATCAAAAAGTTGTTGAAGAAGCTCCAAGTGCGGTTTTAACTTCTAAAATGCGAGATGAAATGGGTAAGGCAGCATTATCCGTTTGTAAAGCCTGTAATTATTCTGGAGCAGGAACAGTAGAATTCCTACTTGATGCTTCTTTAGATTTTTATTTTTTGGAGATGAATACTCGATTGCAGGTGGAGCACCCTGTAACAGAAAAAATTTCTGGAGTTGATCTTGTAGAATGGCAAATTCGCGTTGCTCAGGGAGAGAAGCTGCCACTCAAACAAGACGATTTGGCGATTAACGGTCATGCCATTGAAGTGAGAGTTTATGCAGAAGATGCACGAAACGGTTTTACCCCCGATATAGGTAAACTGAATAGATACAGGAGGCCGACAGGACTGAATGTCAGGGTGGATGACGCTTTTGAAGAGGGTATGGAAATTCCAATTTACTATGATCCGATGCTTGCGAAATTAGTCGTTTGGGGTGAAGACCGACAAACGTGTATTGAAAATACGATAACTGCCATTGATAATTATCAAATATCTGGAGTAAGTACGACTTTAGATTTTGGAAAATTTGTTCTTCAGCATCCAAGTTTTAGGAGCGGCAATTTTGATACTAATTTTATCCAAAAGTATCTTCCAGATACTACTACACTTCATCAAAAATTGAAAGAAGAGGGTGAGGCACTTGAAGCAGCCATAGAACAAATATGGAATAGAGAAATAGACCTCAAGAACAAAGATTTCAGCTCTCGGGACATCACTTCCTCATGGAAGAGGCGTGGAAATAAATAATTAAAGGGATCGAAAGCATATATTCGTTTAAAAAAATTATTTTTGCCTAACAAAATCTGACTTATGAATCTACACGAGTATCAAGGTAAAGCAATCTTAAAAAGTTACGGAGTCGCTATTCAAGAAGGCGTAGTGGTTGAAAAACTAGAAGACGCATTAACTGCGGCACAAAAGCTGAGTAATGATACTGGAACGAGCTGGTTTGTGGTTAAGGCTCAAATACATGCTGGAGGAAGAGGAAAAGGAACTGTCAAAGAAACAGGTTCTCATGGTGTTGTTGTTGCGAAAGGAATTGATAAAGTTGAAGATACAGTTAAAGGTATTTTAGGAGGTCATTTGGAGACCATTCAAACGAATGGAAAGGCCAAAAAAGTGAATAAAGTTCTTATTGCAGAAGATGTATATTATCCTGGACCCTCAGAGGTTAAGGAATTTTACATGTCGGTGCTTTTAGACCGTGAGCAAGGTAAGAATGTAATTGTATACTCCACCGAAGGAGGAATGGATATTGAGCATGTTGCAGAACAGACTCCCGATAAAATCTATAAAGAGTTTATTGATCCTCATCTTGGTCTACAAGGTTTTCAAGCGCGTAAAATTGCTTTCAATTTAGGATTGTCAGGCACTGCATTTAAAGGAATGGTGAAGTTCGTTTCTTCACTATACAAGGCTTATATAGGTGTAGATGCGTCAATGTTTGAAATTAATCCTTTATTCAAGACGGCAGATGATAAAATAATAGCTGTCGACTCGAAGGTGACCCTCGATGGCAATGGTTTATTCCGTCATCCCGAGTATGCAGGAATGCGGGATAAGACAGAGGAAGACCCAACGGAGGTTGAAGCTGATGAGGTAGGTTTAAATTTTGTGAAGCTAGACGGAAATGTTGGCTGCATGGTGAATGGTGCTGGGCTTGCAATGGCGACAATGGATATTATTAAGCTTTCTGGTGGTAATCCAGCGAACTTTCTTGATGTGGGAGGAACAGCCAATGCAGAACGTGTAGAAAAGGCATTTCATATTATCTTAAAGGACTCCAATGTAAAAGCAATTTTAATCAATATTTTTGGTGGAATCGTTCGATGTGATCGCGTTGCTCAAGGTGTAGTTGACGCCTATAAGAATATGGGAGATATTCCTGTACCAATTATTGTTCGCCTTCAAGGAACCAATGCGGTTGAAGCGAAAAAATTGATTGATGATTCTGGTTTGAATGTTCATTCAGCAGTACTATTACAAGAAGCGGCAGATAAAGTAAAAGAAGTACTTTCTTAATATTAGCTTCTTGTTGATTGTAAAATAAAATAAGTATTATCAATCATTTTACATGTCGGATTTCGTTAGGGATTTGATTAATTTTAATTTTAATTGTGATTTCCACCTTATCCAAAAACTACACTCAAGTTACCAAGCTAGTTGTTAGGCTTCCAAATTGGATTGGTGATACCTTAATGACTTATCCAATGCTCCTTGCGCTCCAAAAAAGTGGAATTGATTTTGTTTGTTTAGGTCACCCCTGGGCGAAGGAGTTGTTCTCTGGCACAAATCTAAATATTGTAACGAGTACGGATGTTAAGAATTCAAAATGGTGTTATCGATTTTATCGTGATCATTCTTTTGTTGATGGAATACTATGTCCGAAAACATTATCTAGTGTAACGCCGATGCGACTTGCTGGTATATATACTATCGGGTATCATTTTCTTTCTCGAAAGCAAATTGATTACAAGAATGATGCACATACGGTTGAAAATTACTTTGATCTAGCAAAAGCATTTTTAAAGGAGGATTTAGACATTATCGATTTCGGTTCTTTTATTCCGATTGATGAAAAAAGTTCTCTTCTAGGTAGAGAGGTAATCGAAGAGAAAATTAAAGGAGAGTATATTGTTATCTGTCCTTATGCCACGAATTTACATAAAGGTAAAAATAAAGAGTGGCCATTTTGGAATGACCTATGTGCCGAGTATACCGAAACAAAAATAGTCGCTGTTGTCTCTGAAAATGATTATGAACGTTGTTGCAATGATTTTCCAGAAATTCTTGTTCTAAGCAATGCGCTATCTGTTACAGCTTACATTATGCGCGAAGCAAAATTTGTATTGGCTAATGACAGTGGCGCAATGCATCTAGCTTCTTTTTTTGGTGCAAATGTAATTGGTTTATTTGGTGCTACAGAAATAAATAAGACAAGACCTTGGCATGGAAGATTTAGGGTAGGTAATGATAATGAATTTATTTCAGTTACCCGTTTATTAGACGAATTATAATGTAAGTTAACTGTCCATATTTTAATTTACTTGATGAGTGAAACGAAACCTTTCTTTTGGATAAAATTACCCAAATCGTCTTCTGCCTCAAAAATATAAATATAAACATCGTTCTTAGCTTTATTTCCATTAGTTTGAATTGTACCATCCCATCCAACGTCTTGGTCAAAGCTCTCAAAAACGAGTTGCCCCCATCTATTTATTATTTTTAGATTGTACGTGTCTGTTTTAATGTGTGAAACGATAGGTAAGAAAATAGGGTTTATTCCACCTGGAGTAAAAGCATTTGGGATAAATATTTTCGACGGATAGGTTAAGCATAATTCGTTTGATGAGCTAATTTCAGAGAAATTATAGGTATTGAAAAGTTCTTCCCCCTCCATAAGGTAACAAACTTTAGATTGGACACCTAAGCCACTAATGTCATCAATGAAATTATTTTCACCAGGAAGAAATGTAGCAATGGGAGTTGGGTCATAGTTGCCATTAATTGACCTGAAGAGTTTGTATTCTTTTATGCCGCCGTCGAAGCCTTCATAATCTGACCAATTCAACGTGTTAATATAATCGTTATCATTAGCTTCTCCTTCTAAAAATATTGTTTTTGACTCATTTGAGAATTCTCCCTCAAAACCACAGCTATCAATATATTTGGTTCTGTATTCCCAAGCTTGGAATTCTGTTTCCACATCTTCATCTAAAAAGAAAACCACGTCCGAAGTGGCATCTGACCTCCCTATTTCTTCATAAGCACCATTGTAATCTCGTCTCTGAAAGATAATTTCTGTAATACCAACAGATTCATCGATATATTGATATAGCTCAATGTTTCCATCAACTACAGAAACTAATTTTAGGTAATTATATCCTGGATCTCCTGCAATAGGCACTGTAAATGATGTTGGAGATGAAAAGGCATTATGACCATCGATAAATATCGAATTGATATAAATCGTATAGTTTTGGTTTCCATTTACAGGAATTGTTGATGTTGTTTCCTCAGTGATTTCCTCTAAATTCCATGTACCATCAGAGAGGCTCCAAATTTCGTAAAAATCAGTTGTGCTCCCTTCATAGCTTGTCCACGATAAAACAGCTTCTTGCTCGCACATATAAACGTCACAAGAAGAAACCATAGTTGTGTGAACATCCGCTTTAGCGCTTGTTTGATAGGTTACTGGGACTGAACTCGTTTCACATGAATCAAATGCAGCAACAGAGTATGAAAAAGGACCTTCTCCAAATAGCACAGGGTAGCTGTATGTTGTTGATTCTACACCCCAAACGGTATCAAGTTCATACAAAATGCCAGAGGCATCAAAGGTGTATATCACATATCCATAAGTGTCACTTTGCATGTTTTTATTCCACTCAATATGCATGAGATTTGTTGCAGTATCTATACCTGCGCTGTATATTAAAGGTATATCTGGCGTCATTAAGTCCTCGAAAATATCTCCTGTGATATTGGATGTAAAATCACAAACCGACCCTGTAAGTACAATTTGATAATTTAGTAACGCCGAACAAATATCTATGGTGTCTTGATAGAAGTTGTTTTCTATTGAGACGCTATCAATGAGTGTAAATACCCCTGTTGGATATTCTCTGTAAATATAATAGAAATCTCCTATCAAGGATAATGAACTGCTCAATGGAGTATTCCAACTTAGCAAAGCCATTCCGTTTCCAGGATTGTTTAGGTTTAAAGAGATATTGGAAATAGTATCTGAGTATTTAATTGTATTTCCGTTACATCCTGATGTTACGGATAGGAAGAAGTCTTGTGCATCTGAGGATCCGATGATGGAATAACTATTGGCATTAACATCAACCAGGTTTGCTAACAAACCATCTTGAACAGAATACACACCATATTCAACAAACGAACCTAAGGGATTATTTACAGGGGTCCAATTTAGTGTGAGGTTACCTTCTGAGTCTGTTTGTATACAATCTATTTTGGGTGCTTGAAGAACTCCAGGATTTACAACATTAATTCGTACTGTGGCATAAGTTATTTTTGGAACTTGACAAAAATTGTCTTGAACTTTAAATACAAAGTCATAAGGAATCATTTCAGATATACCACCAAATTGATTGACCAAATGGTCACAGGTTGTTTGCCAAGAAAAAGATGCCGATGCGCTTTCAGGTAATTCGATCGGAGGTAGGTTATTCAAGGTAGCGCAAGGTTCAATATCACATCCTAAAGGACTTGTATATCCATTACCAAACATGGGGCCTGAAGCTGATATGATAACATTTTGGGCCGTACCGTCCTGAAGAAGGTCTAGATCTGTTGCAATAAGGTCAAAGTCAATTAAATCTCCAGCATTTGCAGTTGTTTCGAATAATCCACCTGCAAAAGGCGGTGTTATGAGAGGGGCATCATTGTCGCTGCCACAAGGCAATACCACAACCTGCATTTCGCGTTCAACCTCACCGATTAAGGTCCCGTTCCTATAAGACCGTACAGTGACCTTAATATTGAAGTTCCCAATGGTAAAGCTTGTAAATACGATTTCACCTGTGGAAGGATCAATTGAAGCTGCTATATTATTTACATCTGTATTCGCGTCCGGGGTAGGCGAGTCAAATGAATAACCAGATTCAAATGGTACAGGTCCTGGGTTAGAGGGCGGATCATACACACCCATTGGAAAATAGTCAAAGGGTATTCCAAATTGAAAATGAAGCGAATCAAGGTCTGGGTCGATGGCATTCATATTATATCTGTACTGAGAACCAGCACAAGTTACAAAATTAGGTGATTGTAAAAAGTTAGGCGAAGAGTCGGTACATGTATTGTCTAGACTATTTGGGTTGGCGAACATTTTCGCTGCCAAGGTAATCCCATATGTAGATGGATTCGATAAGTTACTAACCGCATTACTTCTTGAAAAATTTTCATAGGTAAAGATCCAACCTTCTGTTGGAGGAATCCCCTCGATACTTATGGGGTCGCTTCGGTATGTTATCCTTTCAATTGCTCCAACCCCATTACCAGCTGCACTTCCTGTTCCGCATTCAAGCATAGGTGGTGAACCAGGTACGACAGTGCATAATGGTGAAATATCTTCTCTTGATACGAAATTTAAGACGATTGAATTAAGTGTAGGATGGTTCCAAACTCTAAGTTCCTCAGAAATAATATTTACTTCCGCGCCGTTGCAGTCTCTATAGAATACAAGCTGAAATTCATAAGTGTTTACACCACTACATCTCCATGTAATTTCTCCACCCATGACATGAGAGGCATGAAGGCTTATTGAAAAGCTAAGAAATAGAATGAAGGCAAAGGCTCTTTGCATAATGATTAAACGCGACATAATACGTAGTATTATAACGGTAACGCATAAATAAAGTTGCTAACCCGCAGAAATGACTGACATATCATTCCAGTTCAAATGCTTATTTGCCGCTTTTAGTATGGCATTTGCATCTATGTCATGTATTCGTTGAATATATGAATTATAGAATTCCGAGTTCAGTCCATAAGATTCAACACTCAAAAATAAATCCATCATTGCATAAGGTCCATCAGATATTTTCAGAGTTTGACCGAGTAGATGATTTTTAACTAGGTCGAGTTCTTTTTTGTCTATTTTTTCATTGCACAAGAGGTGTATCTCTTTTTCAACTTCTTCTAATGCAGGTTTTAAATGCGCTTTACCTACTTCGGATCCGATAAGAATGTATCCTGACCCACCTGATTCTGAAATTATACTTCCAATACCATAGGTATATCCTTTATCCTCTCTAATATTTTTCATTAGCCTGCTACCGAAGTAGTCACCCAAAATAGTATTCAGAATACTGACATCCATAAAGTCCTTGTGTTTTTTATTGAAAAGGGTTTTTCCGATGCGTATTGCAGTTTGAATTGTATCTGTTTTTTCAATATGCGTCAAGCCAGGTTTATTATGGAAATCACTTTTAAATTTTAGTTTTTTTGCAATACAATGTATTTTTGATATATCGCAGATACGTTTCATTTCTTTTTCTTCAAGTGCGCCAACAACAGCTATTTTAAAAATACCCTTTAAATAGTTAGCCTTGTGAAAATCCAATAATTCTGTTCTTTCAACTTTAAGGAGGTCAGATTCATTCGAAAGCATTGCATATTTAGTCCCATAGTATAACTGTTCTTGAAAAGCCCTTTGGGCTAGAACAGCGACACGGTTGATATTGATTTTGAATTTTTGAATTTTCTCAGCTTTTACCTCTTGAAATTCTGATTCAGGAAAGTAAGCATTCATTATGGCATCTAAAAGGATAAGATATGCCTCTGAAATGTTCTTTTTTAGCGCAAATAAAGACACCATCACCACTTCATGAGATAGACTGATATCAAAAAATGCACCGAGATCATCAAGCTGGTTGTGTATTTCAGTTGAGTTTTTTTTTGAAGTACCAGAAAGTAGCATAGAGGATGTCATACTGACAATGCTATTTTTTCCTTTTCTCAGGCCTGCGTCAAAATAAATATCGATCCTGGAAGTTTCGTTTGAAACATCAGACATCCAATATAACGAAGTCGTTTTATTCAGTGCTATTTTATCCGGCGAAATGAATGAAATAGCACGCGTCATATTTACTTTTGGAGCTTTTTTTCGATTCATTTTGTCTTTATTATTTTGAGTAGTGAGCAATTTTCTTTTCTTAGAATTGTATTTGCGAAGCCAAGAATATCGTCATTTCCAATGTGATTGTAGATTTCAATTTCTTCGTTTATACCATTTGCATCTCCAAGCAGTTCAAACATACAAAGGCTTATAGATTTATTTAATAATCCCTGCTCTTGGAATGCTTTTGCTGTATTTAATTTATTCTTCAACGCGTTCAGCTTTCGTAATGTGAAACCTTGAGATTTTATTTTTTCTAATTCCCTCCAGAGTGCACTATCCAAAGTTTCGAAATCAACACCATCAGAAAGCTTCCCACTAATAAGGAATAAGCCATGGTCAAGTGATCCAGTAATAAATGCATTTATTTCGGAAACTAAGTTCTGCTCTTTTTTCAGTGTTACATTCAATAATGAAGATTGATCTTTTCCGATAGCATCACTCAAGAAGTCACCTAAGTAATACCCAATATTTTTTCTTTCGGTCATCTGGAAGGCGTAATAAAAAGCATTTGCTGGCACATCACGCTGAATAGATTTTTTTCTAAATTCTTTCTGAGGAGGCTCAATTGGTAAAATTCTTGCAGGCTTTATTCCTGCTGGTATAGCTCCATAATACTTTTCGATGAGCTGCTTGATTGAGTTAGAATTAAAATTACCTGAAACACATAAAATTGCATTTGAGGGGCAATAAAACTTTTTAAAAAATGCTTTAACATCGCTCATTACTGCTTTTTCAATGTGTCTAATATTTTTGCCAATAGTCGCCCACTTATATGGATGATTTTGATAGGCTAAAGGTCTTAACTCGAGCCAAATATCTCCATAAGGTTGATTCAAGTATCGCTGCTTAAACTCCTCAATGACAACATTACGCTGAACTTCTAAACTCTTGTCTGTAAAGGCGAGCGAAAGCATCCTGTCGCTTTCTAACCACAATGCCGTTTCGATATTATTTGCAGGTATTATGTCATAATAATTTGTAAGATCGTTACTCGTAAACGCATTACTTTCTCCCCCCGCCTTCTGAAGCTCTTTGTCAAAATCTTCGATGTGAATAGAACCACCAAACATGAGGTGTTCGAATAGGTGGGCAAATCCGGTTTTATCTTCATATTCATCCCTGGCACCAACATCGTAGAGTGTATTGACAACAGCCATAGGAGTGGTTTTGTCGCAGTGCAAAAGAACTTTCAGTCCATTATTTAATGTATACCGTTCAAATTCAATCATTGTGATTTAGTGAGATTTTTATGAGCTCATCTTGCGCTTCATTAAATTCTTTGACCAAATTCAAAATAATTTGCTCTGCAGATAAAAGTTCATTCATTATTCCGGCGATTTGTCCAATTTCTAGTTCTCCGTTTTGAAGATCTCCTTCGAACATTCCTTTTTTTGCACGTCCTCGACCCAATAACTGAAAAAGATCCTCAATCGAAGCATTTTTTGAATATGCCTCTTTTACGCTATTATGAAATTCATTTTTTAGCAAGCGAACGGGTGTTATCTCTTTGAGCGTTAGCTCGGTATCTCCTTCTTTCGAATCTAAAATGGCTTTTTTAAAATTGATATGTGCGCTCGATTCGTGAGAAGCAACGAAACGACTTCCTATCTGAACACCATCGGCTCCGAGTGCCATACATGCCAGGATGCCCCGCCCTGTTGCTATTCCACCTGCTGCAATTAAGGGAATTGTAATCTCTTGCTTTACCATGGGTATCAGACATAATGTGGTCGTTTCATCACGTCCATTATGACCTCCTGCTTCAAAACCTTCAGCTACAACTGCATCCACACCGGCTTCTTGTGCTTTTAAAGCAAATTTTAAACTTGAGACAACATGTACGACTTTTATTCCTTCATTTTGTAATCGTTCCGTATATTTTTTTGGACTTCCAGCAGAAGTAAAAACAATAGGTACTCTATGTTTGATAATGGTCTGAATATGCTCCTCAATATTCGGGTAGAGCATTGGCAAGTTCACCGCAAAAGGTTTTGATGTCTTTACTTTACATTTACCTATTTGTTCATCTAAAATAGCAGGATACATTGAGCCAGATCCAATAATTCCGAGCCCTCCAGCATTAGATACAGCCGAAGCAAGTTCCCAACCTGAGCACCAAATCATTCCAGCTTGAATAATTGGATATTGAATGTTAAACAGTTCGGTAATCCTATTTTTCATAATAATATTTAAAAAGCATTAAGCGAATTTAAATATTATAATGTTTAAAGCTCTTTTGTAGTGTTTTTTTAAACAAAATTTTTAATGTAAATTGTGTTCATTAGAATACTCAGTTCATGTTTATGAAAATTCAAATTTATACGTGTATTTTTCTCTGTTTTTCTGCCCTAAAATATTGGTCTCAAGAACAAGATCATCGTGAAAGTCATTACCATGTTACATCGAATGAGTCACTAATTGAAAATAAAGGTCAATGGCCTGAAGGGGTTTTTTTTCAGTCTAAAATTGATGGAGGTAAAGTCTGGGTTCAGCAAAATAAATTTGTCTATCATTTGCAAGATTTTTCATCAATGCATGAGGTACATGCGAACCCATTATCAACGCCTTTGGATACGTTTGTTACGAAACAAGAGGTAATCCACCTCAACTTTATTGGTAGTCAAGAGGTGAGCACGATTAAGAAATCTGAAAAAAGTGAACACTATTTTAATTATCTCAAAGGAAATGATCCAAGTCAATGGGCGAGCAAAGTGCACGCATATCACGAAGCTACTTTGATTGATTTCTATGAAGGTATAGACCTTCATATCCAAAACATGGGCAACAAATTTAAGTATGAATTCGTTGTTGCGCCAAATATTTCGGCTGATCAGCTGCAATTAGAGTATGTTGGTCATAAAGGAATTATTATTGATTCAAAAGGTGATCTAGAAGTTACTACATCTTTGGGTATTATTTATGAGGAACATCCTTATGCTTTTCAATTCATTAATGGTCAGAAAATTGAAATCGGCTGTGCTTTCAAAATTACAGATGGTATTGTGAGCTTTGAGCTTGAAGCATATAATCCTGACTTTGAATTGGTCATTGATCCGGTTCTTGTATTTGCAACCTACAATGGAGCCAACGCGGATAACTTCGGAATGACCGCCACTTATGGATATGATGGTACTGCCTATTCCGGAGGAACTGTTTATGGCAATGATTACCCCATGCCTGATAACGGCGCCTATGATGTCAATTCAAATTTTACTGTACCAAATGGTCCAATGGGAATAACGGATGTATTTATCAGTAAATTCGATGAGTCTGGCGATCAGATGTTGTGGAGTACTTTTTTAGGCGGAGGTAATAATAATTTGGGTACTGAGACGGCACATAGTATGATTTGTGATGAGAACAATAACCTTTACCTTTTTGGTTCTACTTCAAGTTCTGATTTTCCAACAAGTATAGGTGCCTATGATGCAACTCATTCCGGAGGTGTTTATGGTTATAATTTTGGTCAAACTGGTGTCAATCATTCTGCTTTTGGGATTGATTTATTTGTCTCAAAGCTTAGTGCAGACGGTGCTAATTTATTGGGTTCAACTTATATTGGCGGCTCCGGTAATGATGGGGTCAACTATAATGCCACAAATTTTGGTGCTTTTACAGAATTAACGAGTAATTATGGGGATAATTTTCGGGGTGAAATTATGCTTGATAATTTAAATAATGTGATTATCGCTTCATGTACACATTCCCTTGATTTTCCCGTAGTGAATGCCATTCAAAATGTAAATGGCGGTAACCAAGATGGAATTGTTTTCAAACTTTCTGCTGATTTCTCTCAGCTTTTATTCTCGACTTATTATGGCGGTTCTGAAAACGATGCTTGTTATTCCGTTAAGGTCGATGAATCAGATAATCTAATCTTCGCCGGAGGAACCAAATCTTTAAATTTACCAGGGATGGGTCTTGGTTATCAAAATACTTATGGCGGAGGGGAAACAGATGGTTTCGTGGTAAAAACACCGCCTTCAGGTATGTCAATCACTAACGCGAGCTACATAGGAATGGGGCAATATGACCAAGTTTTCTTCGTAGAAATCGACCGAGTGAATAATATTTTTCTCTTAGGACAATCTGTGGGAGGAACTTTCCCTGTTAATAATGCGGCATATTCCAATGGTTCCAGTAGTAATTTTATAATGAAACTAGACTCGAGTCTAACAACAAATATTGCCTCAACTCGCTTTGGCAATGGTAATCCTAGTATTCATATTTCACCAACAGCATTTTTAGTAGATAATTGCGGTAATATATACGTTTCGGGTTGGGGAGCAGATTTACTGCAACCTACACCTTTATCTGGAATGCCTGTTACCTCAGATGCTTTTCAGTCAAATCCACCGAATGGATTCGATTTCTATTTGATGGTTATGTTTGCTGATTTTTCTGATATCATGTACGGTTCTTATTTGGGAGGCCCTTTGGCTAGAGAGCATGTGGATGGCGGAACTTCTCGTTTCGATAAGAACGGGATTGTTTATCAGTCTGTCTGTGGTGGCTGTGGAGGAAATAGTGATTTCCCTACTACACCAGGCGCATGGTCACCAACAAATAACAGCACGAATTGTAACAACCTCATTTTTAAGTTTGACTCGGGTATTTTGCCGGTCGCTGATTTCACTGTTGATCAGACTATAGGATGTAATGATTTTACAGTGAGTTTTGATAATACTTCCTCGGATAGTGATACTTACTTATGGGATTTTGGTGACGGAGCCTTGGATTCAACAACTTTCAATCCGGTTATTACATATACAGAGCCCGGTTTTTACCAAGTAAATCTTTTTGTGACTGATAGCGTGTGTCAACTGACAGATACAGCCGAAATTACGGTTTTAGTTCTTGATTCTGTATTACTTGATGTTCAAAATCAAATTAGTGTTTGTGATAATGTGCCTTTTGATTTGACGGCAAATTCATTCGGTACTGCGAGCCAGTTTATTTGGTCTCAAAATGCAAATTTCTCTAATCCATTAAATAACTCTTCAGATTCGACGGTTACAGTAACCGAGGATGGAACCTATTTCGTAATGGTTGATAATGGTTTTTGTTCGGCCGAGGACTCGGTTCAGGTAACGTTCAATGCACCTCCTGAGGCCCAATTTAATATTTCAGATTCTGTAGGATGTGCACCCTTTAATGTTTCATTTTTAAATGAATCAATTCAAACTGATTATTTTTTATGGGATTTTGGAAATGGTGAGCTTGATTCTGTCACCTTCAATCCAGAGGTGCAGTATACCGAATCTGGTATTTATACCGTAAGTCTATTTATATATGATTCCTTATGCCCCGCCTGGGACACGACGTTTACGTCCATAACTATTTTGCCTGAGATTGAAGTTTCGGGATTAGATTCAGTATCACTGTGTGATGGCGATGTAACTCTTATTGCGAACTCTAATGGAACGGCTTCAATATATGAATGGTCATCAAATTCAGATTTTTCAGATGTGCTGAATCCGTTTGGCGATTCTTCTGTTGTTGTTTCCTCATCTGGTACATATTATGTTCAGCTAAGTAACTCTGATTGTTCTCTTATTGATAGTGTTTATGTTGGATTCGTCAATCCAGAGATTACACTTTTTGCTGAAGATTCTATTTGTCTTTATGAATTATCCGAGGTCAATGTTGAAAATTTAACTCCATCAATTGCTTTTACTTACGATTGGCATCCCGATTCTATTATTGTTTTAGATAATCAGAATATGATACAAGTTCTACCTTATGCTTCTCAGTATATTTATGTGACTGCAATTTCACCAGAAAATTGTACAGTAGAAGATTCGATTTTTATAAATGTAACAGATATTGATTCTACTTTGGTGATTGCAAGTGCCTCAGAATACGCTGTGCCTGAAGGTGCCACCGTCACGCTATTTGGTTCGCCTTCTGGTTTGCCTCATTATCAATGGAGCCCTGAAGATGGTCTAAGTGCTCCGACAAATCAACAAACAGATGCTGTTGTTAACGAAGATATTATCTATACGCTGTCTGTTTCAGATGGTATATGTACACGTGATGACACTGTAGAGATAAAAGTCTATGAAATTATATGTGAGGATCCTTATGTATTTGTACCAAACGCTTTTTCTCCAAATGGGGATGGTTATAATGATGTTTTGTATGTTCGTGGATTATATATTGAAAAAGTAATATTTAGAATTTTTAATCGATGGGGGGAAATGGTATTTGAATCCAATGATATTTCCGTTGGTTGGGACGGAATGTATAGAAATCAGTTGTTACAACCTGATGTCTATGATTTTTATTTAGATATTACTTGTGTCGGTGGATTGACATCAATAGTGAAAGGAAACGTAACTTTAATGAGGTAGAATGAAAAAGATAATTACAAAGAAATCAGAAAATTTTCTAGAGAAATATTTAAATAATCCTAGTCCTACTGGATTTGAATCAGAGGGCCAAAAGCTGTGGTTAGACTACATAAAACCATTTGTGGATGAATATATTACAGATAATTACGGAAGTGTTGCTGGAATTATAAATCCGGGAAATAAATATAAAGTTGTGATTGAGGCACACGCGGATGAAATATCATGGTTTGTTCATTACATTACAAAGGATGGTTTTATTTATTTGATGCGCAATGGAGGTTCTGATCACATGATTGCTCCATCTAAAAGAGTAAATATTCATACCGAAAACGGACCTGTAAAGGCTGTATTTGGATGGCCAGCAATACACATGCGAAAGGGAAAAGAGGAAACACCAAGTATGAAGAATATCTTTTTGGATTGTGGATGCAAGTCGAAGGAGGAAGTTGAGGCTTTGGGTATTCATGTTGGATGTGTTGCCACTTTCGAAGATGAATTCATGATTCTGAATAAAAATAAATATGTAGGTCGAGCATTAGATAATAGAATGGGTGGTTTTATGATTGCGGAGGTCGCCCGTTTATTGAAAGAATCACAGGTTAAATTGCCATTCACATTGTATGTCGTTAATTCAGTGCAAGAAGAAATCGGATTACGCGGAGCTCAAATGATTGCTGAACGAATTAAGCCGAACGTCGCTTTAGTTACTGATGTATGTCATGATACAAATACACCTATGGTCAGTAAAATTGAAAATGGGGATTTGAAATCAGGTGAGGGCCCCGTATTAACATATGGACCAGCGGTACAGAATAACTTCTTAAAGCAGATATTTAAAGTTGCCGAGAAAAATAAAATACCCTTCCAGAGAGCTGTTGTTTCTCGTTCAACAGGGACAGATACAGATGCATTTGCCTATTCCAATGATGGTGTTACAAGTGCGTTAATATCTTTGCCATTACGGTATATGCATACAACGGTTGAAATGGTTCATAAAGACGACGTAGAAAATAGTATTCGTATGATTTTGGAAACCATAAAGTCTATTAAATCGGGCCAAGACTTTAGGTATTTGAAGTAGCTGAAATTACCAAATCTGCGCAAAATTATTCGCTTTTTGGAACATTTATGGTGGTCGCTGGTTATTATTGCATGAAGGCAAGGGGATGGCAATCTTGGGTAGAAACAGTTTTTTTTCGTGTTTTTTCTGAGCGGAACAGAAAGGCTATTGAGCGTATTACTATAAATGTCTCAGTCGCAGGTTTTGTAATCCATCTTTTACTCATTTTACTAAAGAACTATGATATTTTTCATTCGCGCATGGACAATATCCTTTTGGCAGATCCTATATCGGCGATTTATACGCCCTTTTCCATTATACTGATTTATGAAATATATTTGCTCATACATTTCCTTCCGCGCTCATTTACCTCATCTGTTTCAAAACAATTCGAAATTATATCGCTAATTATCATTAGACGTATTTTCGGTGAAATACCACATATTGATTTACTGGCATCATGGTTTACAACTCCTGAAAATCTTCAACTTATTTATGACCTCATTGGTATTTTAATCTTGTTCTTCCTGATTTATTTATTCAATAGGAGCCGTGCTAAATTTGTGAAAAGTGAATTAAAAGACAACTTACGACGCTTTGTAAACTCAAAAAGAGCGCTAAGTTTAATCTTGCTACCAGTTCTAGTTTTAACAAGTCTTTACACCTTAATTTCTTGGCTTCAAACACAATTGTCTGGCGCATCTATTACATCATCCTTTCATTTGAATTCGATCTTCTACAATGAGTTTTTTACCATTTTAATTTTGGCAGATGTTTTCATTTTGTTGTTATCATTTCAATATACAGAGCGGTATAGTCAACTGATACGGAATACCGGATTTGTCATCTGTACCATTCTTATTCGTCTATCCTTTGCAACTGATGGACTTACAAATATAGCATTGATTATCTCGAGCGTTACTTTTGGACTTTTGGTGCTAAGTATTTACCAAGCCACAGAAGCTTCTCGGAAAAGAAAATAACTTACTCAGTGGTCCTTCAGCTAGTATTATTCCTTGCTATACGCTTTCGCTCATTATTTCAGTTGAATTTGTTGATTTCCAATGGTAATTAAATCGCCCTTCATACATTTTGCTCTGCGTCTTAGTTCTAAAGAACCATTTCGAATTACCTCCTCTGAATCGACTATCATCTTCGCATGCCCTCCCGTTTGTGCAATTCCAAGCGCTTTGAGCAAAGCCAACAATTCAATGTGTTCTCCATTAATTTTAAAAGTCATTTTATTTTCCATTCAGCTCCATCGCTTTTAGTGTATTCATCATTAAAGAGGCAATTGTCATCGGTCCAACTCCACCGGGGACGGGTGTGATGAAGCTGGCTTTCGGCGAAACTTCATCGAAGTTGACATCTCCCACAAGTCGCCACCCTCTCTCTCTTGAGGAATCTTTTACCCGTGTAGTACCCACATCTATAATGACAGCATTTTCTTTGACCACATCTGCAGAGATAAAATTAGGTTTACCAATAGCGGCAATTAATATATCTGCTTGAAGGCAAATCTCCTTTAGTTTCTTTGTTCTAGAGTGCGCAAGTGTAACTGTGCAATTCCCTGGATTAGAATTTCTACTGAGCATCATGCTTAACGGTGTTCCGACGATGTTACTTCTGCCAATGATTACACAATGCTTTCCCGATGTTTCAATCTTATAGCGACGCATGAGTTCCATGATGCCTGCCGGTGTGGCAGGAAGAAAACCCGGTAGATTCAACATCATATTTCCCAAATTCATAGGATGGAATCCATCAACATCTTTATTTGGACTGATGGTATCTGTGACTTTTGTTTCATTGATGTGTTCGGGTAAGGGCAGTTGAACGATGAAACCATCTATAGTTTCGTCATCATTAAGTTCATGAACCTTGTCTAATAAAGCATCCTCCGTTATGCTATCTTCATATCGAATTAAGGTGCTTTCAAAGCCAATTTCCTCGCATGCTTTTACTTTTGCAGTAACATAAGATAAGGAACCTCCGTCATTTCCAACCAAAATAGCAGCCAAATGTGGTGTTTTTTGACCCATTTTTTTTCTAAGAATCACTTTATCTTTGAGTTCAGTTCTAATTTGTTTTGCGGTTTCTTTTCCGTTTAAGCGCTGCATAATGTATTTTTAACAAAGATAATAAGGGTTATAATTCCAAAGGCCCAAAACATCGTATCTTTGT
>MDTC01218046.1_pt1 | contig 29484 bp, 25 predicted proteins | sample 811181 | NCBI WGS metagenome assembly MDTC01 (sample SAMN05326644, study PRJNA326480) | marine metagenome | isolation source: seawater | place: Pacific Ocean: North | collected 2011 | reverse complement strand
TCGTATCGTAATTCTTTTTTTACTGTGAAACCTGACATCTTATATCCTTTGTTGTTAACTTGTTATGCTCTTATTATATTATATATATCGGCATTTGTCAAGGGTAATCTTTAGCATTAACCAATTAAACTGTGAAATACTTCTAGTTTATTTTGATCGTTCAATCGTAAACGATTATCGTTAGCGTCAATGATATACCAACTATCATTAACAAAGTCTAATCGTCTCATGTAGCCCAATGCTTCTTTTACTGTAGTAAAGTTAGCATATGTATTATAGCTACCGTCGATGTGCTTGATAACTCTTACATTGTGTGTTGCGTTGATCATTGTGTTGTATCCTTGTTAGTGTCGTTGTTTGTTATGTTCTTATTATATACTAAGTATCGACATTTGTCAATACCTACTACATGATTTTCTGTAAATAAATCAATAATTCTTTTACATACCATCCTACTACAAACATGCCGAATGCAGACATAATAGCTATGCCATGTATACCGAATTCTTTTTTTATCTCAATCATCTTATCAATCATTCTTAATTCCTTATTAATCCTTAATTGTTATATACTAAGTATACTATATATATCGTCATTTGTCAATAGATACTTAACAATAATCTCAGAATAATTATATCTTTTTTTCCTTATTGAGACTGAATCTCAATGGAGCCCCCCTTCCGCTTATAGCATATACCCCCATGTACCTACTCACTCCGGAAGGGTGTAGTTTTATCTTCGCTGTTTGTTACTTTGTTCTTGCTTGAAAAAGCGGGGGTGGTCTAAACACAATTCAAACACACAAATATTATAGTTCTACTCATGGCTATCGGCTCGATGCTTTTCTCTCTTTTTGCAACTTTGTTGTGCTTTTAGGGGGTCTAGAGTGTATAATAATACAGTTAGAATGTTTAATCAAACAATCGGATTGGGGTAAACAATGTCAAATAATAAATGTTGTAAAAAATCAGTTCGCTGTGAAGTGGAAGCAAAAGCCACAGCTGGATTGAATTCAAAAGTACAGGCAGAGCTCGATGTACCAGACGGAGACCTAGAAGCTCTTATTAATGATACAGAAGAGGACACAAATGAAGAGAGTTAGATATTCAAAGGATGGACTGAGTGGCGCTCTTGTTACTAAGAAAGACCACGATATAATTCTACAAGGCCCAGAGTTCTTAGCTGAGAGAAACGATCCCGGATACATGGGTTCCGATCACATAAATTTGCTACAGGGTGTTGGATCGTATGTAAACTTTCTATATACTATACAGATGATAGAATACCAGACTGTCACTAAGGAAGAGGTTGGCATTGGTAGACTTGTAGAGACTGAAGATCATAACTTTAAGCTAATAAGAATAGAAACACTAGATGGTAGGCCTAAGAAATGCTTTTATTCATCCCAAGACGCCCAGTCCTACACACGAGTGTCTAGTGGAATCCCACAAAAATTCTATGACTTCGCTGTTAGAGACAATACAGTCGTTTCTTTTAACAAGAACACCATTGACATTATTGAACTCGAAGAAGGAAGCGTGCTAGGCAACCTGTATGGTAGAATAGAGCCTGTTACACTGGAAGAACTTGCCCTTAGAATTGACAGGGTTCCTGCACTGATTACAACTAATCTACCCATTGACCTTGAAACTCAAGAACTATCTATTAGTAGTGGCCCACAATCAACCGTTAAAACATCTATACTCAGAGTAGTCCCCGATATGCACTCTGACAAAACAAAGCCCATCGCACAGCAGGGAATGGTTATTTATAACTCAGAGTCCCGCAATCTACAATTTTACGATGGAGAAGAATGGAGAACTCTCGTATGGCAGTAGGGGGATATAAATGCACATACCTTCTAACTTAACAAGGGAACAGGTGGTTGATACTATACAGGTTGTTGTTGGTAGAATCGCCCCTAAGTACACATTCTATGGTTATCTAGTAGATGATTTAAAGCAAGAAGCTTTTATCATTTGCATGGAGGCACTACCACGCTATGACGAAGCGAGACCACTAGAAAACTTTCTATCCGTACACTTGTCTAATCGTCTCAAGAACTTTGTGAGAGATAATCACTTTATTAAAGACGAAGAAGAAAAAGCCAAGGTCGTAATGCCCGGACAGCTTAACAATGAAGAATATCTACTAGACAATAATGAAGAATATATAGAGTCCCTAGACTATAAGGAAATGAGATCCGTACTAGATATTAAATTACCAGCAAGGTATAGAGCTGATTATATTAAAATAGTACATGATGTATATGTACCTAAGAAACGTAAAGAAGAAGTACTTTTTATTATTAAAACAATACTAGAGGAACAAGGTCATGAAAAAGGGTAGACTATCTAACGATGAGGCCCGCTATATTACAGAAAATGCTGGAAAGATTCCAGTAGGAGATATAGCATCATATCTTGATCGTGATCCTACATCAGTACAGTCTTTTATGAAGAAAAAACTGAAGCTAGGCCTTTCTGATATGGAGCAAGCGGCTTATGAGCTGGAAGATCGTCCTTACTGGAAAGAGCTGGAAAGTCAGTTTACCATGGAGGAGCTGGAACTTTTTAAATATCACTGGGGAAGAATTATCAGTCAGTTCAAGGATGACGTATTCCCAACGGAAGAGTTGCAGGTTGTGGATGTGATCAAGTTGGAACTGTTGATGAATAGGTGTCTTAAGAATAATAAAAGCAACATAGATCAGATAACGGCCTTCGAGCAGCTCGTACAGACCGAGAGAAGCACTGACCCTGATCAACAGGACAGAGACTACATACTTAACTTGGAACGTCAGATAGCGTCTCTCAGGGCTTCTCAGGAGTCTTTGAACAGGGACTACCGAGACCTTCAAACCAAGAAGAGTGCTATGCTGAAGGAAATGAAGGGAACCAGAGAACAGAGGATCAAGCGACTGGAGGATTCAAAGCAGACTTTTACGGGGTGGGTGGCTCATCTCATGCAAAATCCTACTTTGGTCAAACAATATGGTGTGGAAATGGAAAAGATGCGATTGGCTATGGAGCAAGAGAAAAAGCGACTTAGTGTTTTTCATCAATACGAGGACGGCCAAGTGGATCAACCATTCCTAACGCCGGACACAGTGGAGGATTAATATGGATACCAAAAAATGTCCAAAGTGTAAACAAGTTAAAACTATAGATTGCTTCGGTGAATCTTGGGATTATTGGAGGAGCAGATACAAAATTGAATCAAAATGCAAAGCGTGTAGTAAAGAGTACTCCAATGGGAAACAAAGTCGTAGTACAGAAAATGGCCTTGAAAGAGTAAATATTAGACTCAAAGAAAAAGGGCTTAGAAAATGTTCGGAGTGCGATGGCATCTTCTCATTGGATCAATTTAATTATACCCCTTGTAATGATAGTTACGAATTAAAATGTTTCAACTGTAGTGATACAAAAATACGAAATGCGATTCGTAATAGAATCAATGAGGCCTTGAAGAGAGGGGGAGCTAAGAAACCAAATAGCATCACTAGGCAGATTGAGACTTATTTAGGCTGTACTATCCCAGAGGCTAGAGCCTACTTAGAGTCAAAGTTCAGCGAGGGGATGAGCTGGAAGAACCATGCTCACGATGGTTGGCATATAGATCATATAGTACCCTGTGCTTGGTTCAACTTAAAAATCTATGAGGAGCAACTGAGGTGCTTCCATTTTACTAATCTTCAACCGCTTTGGGCGAAAGAAAACTTATCGAAAGGAGCTAGGTGGGCAGGATGAAAGCTATTATTTTTGGAGTAACGGGACAGGATGGAAGCCATCTTGCGGATTTACTTTTATCAAAAGATTATCAGGTTGTTGGAGTAGCTCGTAGAAGCAGCGTAGACACCACTGAGAGAATAAAGCATCTAGAAGATGAGCCCAGTTTCAAGGTGGAGCTTGGAGACATCACAGATGCGCATAGCGTGATGAGTATCTTATCTAATAACGATGATGTAGATGAAGTCTATAACCTAGCCGCACAGTCGCATGTAGGAGTCTCTTTTAAGCAACCCGGACTTACTTGGGATATAACGGGTAAAGGGGTCTTAAATATTTTACAAAGCATTGTGGATCTAGGCATCGACTGCAAGTTTTATCAGGCGTCCTCAAGTGAGATGTTTGGAGACTCATATGATGTCGATGAGAATGGAAATAAATTTCAAAACGAAGACACTAAGTTCTTCCCTCAATCACCTTACGCAATAGCAAAATGTGCTGCGCACTATATGGTAAGATTGTTCCGAGAGGCTTATGGCGTACACGCAAGTGCCGGAATTCTTTTCAACCATGAAGGAGAACGACGTGGAGAAAATTTCGTAACTCGTAAAATAACAAAGTGGATCGGAGACTACGTTAAGTGGGCTGGCGATCAAGGCTTAGATGCGTCGGAAGAACAGCATTTCACATTTGATGAAGGCGAAGATGGAGAACACATTGGAACCAGAAGAGAAATATTTCCGAAGCTCCGCTTGGGTAACTTAAAAGCGTTTCGGGATTGGGGATATGCTGGAGACTATGTAGAGGCCATGTGGAAGATGCTTCAGCAATCTTTGCCGGATGACTATGTAATATGCACAGGAAAAACATACACCATAGAAGAATTCTTAGATGCCGCATTTGGATATATTGGAATTGAAGACTGGTCTAAATATGTTGTAGTAGACCCTAAATTTTATAGGCCGGCAGAAGTAGATTATTTAAGAGGATGTGCCGATAAAGCTAATGATGTTTTAGGATGGAAACCAAAGAATGACCTCGTAGGTCTAGTAAATATTATGATGGAAAGTGATTTACCAAGTTTTAAATTAGGCTGGTAGCTAATGAAGCTATATAAAGTGTATCTAGATATGACGATAGTTGTAAGCAGACTGTCAAAGTACAGGATATATGAATACAATCATGAGACTCCAATAGTGTTTATGGAAGCTAACGATCCTGATGAGGCGTGCTTCAAAACATGCATGAGGTTATTAAGAATGATATTAGACCAAGATAGCTCACCAGAGGCTGAAGAGCTATGCAAGGAGATACAAGAAGACATAAGAGTAACTAAGGTTTTCTGCGCATGAGAAGAAATTACGATGACCCTGTGTATAGAGACTGGCGTAAAAAAGTATACAAGAGAGATAAGTTTAGATGTCAAATGCCAGATTGTAAATCTAAATACAGAATACAAGCACACCATATTGTAAAATGGTCAAGTGCCGCTATATTGAGATATGATGTTGATAATGGCATAACCCTATGTCGCTCCTGTCACGAAAAGATAACGGGACACGAGCATTTATACCAATCATTATTTCACGAAATAGTAAAGAAAAATGGCTAAATACAAGCAAGCGCCAGACTTCACTGTTATAAAAGATACAAGAGAGCAAGAAGGATACTACTTCAGCAAATATAACAAATGCGCTGGAATGGTAGAACGCAAACTTGACACTGGTGATTATAGCATTGAGGGCATGGAACATTTAATATGTATAGAAAGAAAAGGATGTGTTGAAGAATTGGCTCAGAACTTGGGACAAAAGAAACACGCATTTTTAAATGAAATAGAACGCATGAAGGAGATACCTCATAGGTTTATTGTTTTGGAGTTCTCACTTGAAGACCTAGTAGAATTCCCAGACAATAGTAGGATACCTGAGAGCCAGAAGAAGAAGCTTAAAATATCTGGAAAGTATATGCTGAAATGCTTAATGGAGTTTCAGCTACATGATAATGTACATGTAATATTTGCAGGTAATAAGTACAATGCTTTTCTATTGGTTAGCAGTATTTTTAAACGTGTTAATGAGATGTACAATATATGAGCGACATTATTGAATCCATACATTGTCAGAATATAGATCTCAAACAAAGAGAAATATATCTACATGGCCAACATGGTTCATTTGAAGATGATCCGGGTGTTGAATATCGTATGGCCACAACGTTTGTAAAAAACATTAGACATTTAGATTATCTAAAGAACGAGCCTATCTTAGTTCACATGCATAGCCTTGGTGGTAACTGGGGAGATGGAATGGCTATATTTGACGCAATAAAAATTTGCAGATCTCATGTCACAATACTAGTGTATGGACAAGCCGAGTCCATGAGTAGTATAATACTACAAGCAGCAGATAAAAGAATCATGATGCCTAATTCATATTTTATGTGTCACTATGGAAGTAGCGCTAGCGCAGGTAGTTATCTAGACACTCAAAACTGGGCAAACTTTGAACAAAAAATACTAGACACTATGTTAGATATATATACAGAGCGAGCGACAAAAGGTAAGTATTTTAAAGAGAAATACAGCCCGACGACTGAAGAGAAAGTGAAAAGATTTTTTAAGAGAAAACTAAAAGATGGTGACTGGTATCTGAACTCGCATGAAGCTGTGTACTATGGCCTTGCAGACAATGTAATAACACACAGAAGCTACGGGAGCATCAATAGCCTAAAATGACATCAGAATTAAAAAAGATAGACGACGCTTGGTTATCAATAGACGTTAACGAAGAAGAACTTTTCAACCCTATGGCTATGCTACGAGTGACAGAGGGCGACTTTCATCTAAAGTTGTCTTATTTAATGACTAGGCCAGAATATTTCTCGTTTATATGTAAGCACATATTAAATATACAAATTCTTCCATCGCAGGCATTAATGCTTTGTGAAATGTGGAATAGAAAATTTCCCATGCTTATTGCAAGTCGTGGGTTTGGTAAGTCCTTTATGCTTTCTCTATACGCTTTGCTTAGAGCTCTCTTACTACCAAACAGAAAAGTTGTCGTTGTTGGTGCTGCATTTAGGCAATCTAAAGTCCTGTTTGAATACATGGAAACTATTTGGAGAAACGCTCCTATACTAAGGGACATATGCAACGACGCTAGTGGGCCTAGACGAGATGTTGACAGATGCGTTATGAGAGTAAATGACAGTACTGTAACTTGTTTACCTCTTGGTGACGGACAAAAAATTCGTGGTCAACGCGCTAATGATATTATATCTGATGAATTTGCATCAATACCTAGAGACATATTTGAAAATGTTGTAGCCGGTTTTGCTGCCGTTAGTGCAGACCCTATTGATAACGTAAAAAGGCTAGCGGCAGAGAAAAAAGCTAAAGACTTAGGCATTGATCTAGTAGAAGAAATGAAAGATGAACCTCAAGAAATAAAAATACTTGACAACCAAATTATACTATCAGGTACAGCGTACTATGACTTCAACCATTTTGCCACGTACTGGAAAAAATGGAAGCAGATAATAAAGAGTCAAGGCAGAGAAGATAGACTTAAAGAGGTATTTGGTGGAGACGATGTTCCTAAAAATTTTGACTGGAGACAGTATTCTATAATTAGGATACCATATGAGTTATTGCCAGAAGGATTTATGGATGCCGCACAGGTAGCTAGATCTAAGGCCACAGTTCACGCAGGTATTTACCAAATGGAATTCGGAGCATGTTTTACTAGGGACAGCCAAGGATTTTTTAAGAGGTCTTTGATTGAGTCATGCGTTGTATCTAATGACAACACAATAAAAGATTCCAAAGGCAACGAAATACACTTTGAAGCACAGTTGATGGGAGATCCTTCCAAGCAGTATGTATTTGGCGTTGACCCTGCTTCTGAAGTTGATAATTTCTCAATAGTTATTATAGAGATGAACCCAGACCACAGAAGGATTGTTCACTGCTGGACTACAAACAGGTCAGAACACAAAGAGAAGATAAAGAAAGGTTACTCTAGCGAAACTGATTACTACGCATACTGCGCTAGAAAAATTAGAGACCTGATGAGAAGATTTAATTGTGCTCATATAGCTATGGATGCCCAAGGTGGTGGTATAGCCGTAATGGAGTCTCTTCATGATTTAGATAAGATTAAAGAGGGCGAAGTACAAATATGGCCAGTAATAGATTATGATAAACCAAAAGACACTGACGACGAAAGAGGACTGCACATATTAGAAATGTGTCAATTTGCAAAGTATGATTGGCTAGCAGGAGCAAATCATAGCTTAAGAAAAGACTTCGAGGATAAGGCCCTTGTCTTTCCATTCTTTGATTCTGTGAGCTTAGGCATATCCGCAGCAGAGGACGGGCTGAAGAATAGATTCTTCGACACTCTAGAGCAATGCGTAATGGATATAGAGGAGCTAAAAGACGAGCTGGCAATGATACAGATGACTCAAACCGCAAGCGGTAGAGACAGATGGGACACACCAGAAGTTGTTGTAGGAGCTGGAAAGAAAAGTAAGATGAGGAAAGACCGCTATTCATCTTTAATAATGGCAAACATGGCGGCAAGAACCATAATGAAAGCACCAACCCCACAAGAGTATAACTTTTATGGTGGCTTTGCAACTATGGACAGTCCAGATAGAAAACAAGATGACAACATGTACGTTGGGCCAAACTGGTTTACTGACAACATGAAGGATATCTACTAGTTTGTGTATAATATTGTAACATTCCAATTAACATTCCAATTGATTCGAGAAAGAGTAAAATGAGCCAGCAAAATGACAATATGATAACGTGGACTACTGACGCGGAAAAAACTAAAGCGTTTGCGTCACATACTGAAAACGTTGAAAGCTATGGCGGACTTTACAAATCTCAGGGGTATACATATAGAAACTTCATAGATATCGAGCCCAACAGGTCAGTAAGGCCCGGCTTTATGTCTCAAGACTATCATGCCTTCAGACCACACGAGCAAGTTCCACAAAGGCAAAAGAAAGCCATCAAAATGTGCATGGACGCATATGACAAGGTTGGCATAATTAGGAATGTGATTGACCTAATGGGAGACTTTGGTAGTCAGGGAATTAACCTCGTGCATGAAAACAAAAGCGCGGAAAAGTTTTTCCGACAATGGTTCAAGAAAGTCAACGGCAAGGAAAGATCTGAACGCTTTTTGAATAACCTATATAGGACTGGGAATGTTTTACTATATAGAAGTTATGCTGATGTTACTCCAGAGCTAGGCAAGTTTATGAAGTCTATGGCGAGTGACATTAAAGTCAATATGCCAAACATAATTAAAAATCGAATACCTTGGAGATACAATTTCTTCAACCCTCTTACCGTTAAGGCAAAAGATGGTAATCTCTCATTATTTTTGGGTAGAAAAAATTTCACAGTGAAAAACTCTATAAGTGAAAGCTTTAATAAAACAGGAATCCCTACTGATATATTGCAGACCCTTCCCTCTAAAGTAAGAAGGGCAGTAGAAAGAGGCGACAGAGAGATAGAACTAGAAAGCGATAGATTAGAAGTATTCTATTACAAAAAAGACGATTGGAACCAGTGGGCCAATCCCATGATATATGCTATCTTAGATGATATTATCATGCTAGAAAAAATGAGACTAGCCGACCTTTCTGCTCTTGATGGGGCGATATCTAATATAAGACTATGGACTCTTGGTAATCTAGACCATAAGATACTGCCTAATAAGGCCGCCATTAATAAATTGAGAGATATTTTAGCTAGTAATGTTGGCGGTGGTACTATGGAATTAGTCTGGGGCCCTGAGTTAACATATACAGAATCTAATAGTCAGGTTTATAAGTTCTTGGGTTCTGAAAAATATCAGTCTGTGCTCAATAGTATTTATGCCGGACTTGGTGTTCCTCCGACGCTTACGGGAATGGCTGGTAACGGCGGCGGATTTACGAATAACTTTATCTCGCTAAAGACATTAGTTGAGCGTTTGCAGTATGGTCGAGACCTTCTAATAAAATTCTGGGAAGGCGAAATAGAGTCTGTAAGAAGAGCTATGGGTTTTAGAAAACCTGCTCACGTACACTTTGACCAGATGAGCCTAGCAGACGAAGCGACAGAGAAAAATCTAATTCTGCAACTCGCTGACAGAGACATTATATCACACGAAACAGTTCTTGAAAGGTTCAAAGAAATTCCTTCAGTAGAAAAGATAAGATTAAGAAGAGAGATAACTGATAGACAAAAAGATAAATCGCCACATAAAGCTGGCCCTTATCATAATCCACAGCACGATCAAGACCTTGAGAAGATAGCTTTACAGCAGGGAAAAATGACACCTGAAGATGTTGGACTAGAAACATCAGTGCCTCCTCAAGATTCTCTACCTGAGACTCAATCACCTCCTACTGCTCCGGATGTCAAAAAACAAAACGACGATGAGGTCAAAGATCCTGATGGTGGTAGGCCCAAATTCAGCAATGATACGAAGCCTAGAAAACAAAGGGTTGAAACCCCAAAGTCAAATCCGGGAGTAGCTGAATTGATTATGTGGTCTAATAAAGCCTTTGACTTAATATCTAATACTGTAAATAAAGCTTATTTAGGAATCAAGGGGAAGACAAACCTCAGACAAATAACAAAAGCAGAGGTTCGTGATTTGGAAAGGATCAAGATAGACATATTTACAAATGTAGAACTTATGTCTGAAATAGATGATAGGACAATACAGTCAACACTCAACAAAGGGGTAGCTACACCAATTGATTTTAAGAAGTTACTAACCTCTAAAAATATTTCGCTAGAGGACATGGCTATCAATGATTACAGAACATATGCAATAAGTGCCTATGTAGAATACACACTGAAATAGTCTAAAATAAACTTTTTATATCTTTTTGTGTATATTATTTTAGAGGTAAGACATATGAAAATATACCAACAAGAAATTAACGACGGCATTGCTGACCTAGTAAAATCGCAAGCTTCTATTGCTTATTGCACTACGGCGTCAGTGGCCTCTAAAGCGTCTGAACAGGATGCTGTAGAAATAGAAAAAATCATTGCTGGCAAGAGTAATCCAGATCAGATTGATTTGTATTATTTGGAGTCTGTTCTAGTTTCCACAGGTTGGAATAAGAACGACGACGTTTTCATGCCAGAGTCAACTTGGGCTGCTAGAAGTACACCAGAAGATAAGCAGTTCAATTTTATGCACAATGAAAACGATATCATAGGACACATTACTAGTTCCTATGTTTTAGACAAAGAAGGAAATAAGATATCAGCAGATCAAGATGAATCTCCTAAAGATTTTGACATTATCACTGAAGCAGTTCTATATAATAGTTGGACTGATCCAGAGAACAGGGAGAGAATGTCACAGATTATCGCTGAGATAGAAGAAGGAAAATGGTTTGTGTCAATGGAGTGTCTTTTCTCCGACTTTGATTATGCCCTCATAGGCCCCGAAGGAAATAATCATGTTGTCGCAAGATCTGACGAATCTTCATTCCTAACCAAACATTTACGCGCTTACGGTGGCGAAGGACAGTACGAAGGATATACCGTTGGTAGAGCTCTTAAAAATATCGCATTTTCTGGAAAAGGATTAGTATCTAATCCAGCTAATCCCAGAAGTGTTATATTAGAGAAGAGTCGATCCTTCATTATTAACGAAGACATGAGTAATTTTTCTATAGGAGATATATCAATGTCAGACAACAATAGCATCTTGGAACAGCAGATCACAAATCTCAAAGAAGATTTAGCTGTTGCCAAAGCAGAGAACGAAGCTATGAAGCAGTCTGTCGAAGAAGCAAAAGATAAAGAGTTTGCTACTACGATTGAAGCTTTTGAAGCCGATGTTCAGTCCAAAGATGAAGCAATCGCTAATCTTGAAGAGACCGTAAAGTCTACTCAGGCTAAAATTGCTGAATTGGAAGACGCACTTGCAACTTCGCAAGAAGAACTTGAAACAACTCAGAAGCAAATTGCTGAGATGGTTCAGAAGGAAAAGACTGCTGCTCGCAAAACAGCTTTAACTGAAGCTGGACTTGAAGAAGAAGCAGTTGAAGAATCTTTAGCTAAATTTGAATCCTTGGATGACGAAGCTTTTGAAGCAGTCGTTGCCCTATTTGGCAAAAAGCCAAAGAAAAAGAAGGATGAAGAAGAAGAAGCTAAGGATGATACTAAAGCTGAAGAAGTAGAAGCTGAAGAAGCAGAAGCTGAAGAAGCAGAAGCCGAATTGGAAGAAGCTTTTGAAGAAGTGGAAACAACTGAAGCGACTTTAGTTGATGCAACCAATGAAGAAGACGAACTTGCTAGCAGCAAGGCCGAAATCGCTGATTGGTTATCCAATAACGTTTTTTCAAAATAACCTTTTAAGGAGAAATTTAAAATGGCTCTTAAAGCAGATAGATACGAACTCCAAACCGATATCAGCTTCTTCTACAACGACGTAGCTAAATCTCGTGGCGGAGTTCTCGTTCACGATTCCACAACTGCATCAGGCGCAGCTATGGATCAAGGTGTTAACCTTGTGAAATATAAAACTGCAGCATCTACAGATATTCCTGTCGGAATTCTGTTAAACGACGTAGTTGATAAAGACCTTACTCGTACTCACCTTAACCAACATAAAGATGAAGTACAAAAGGGCGGTAAAGTTACTGTTCTTCGTAAGGGATATGTTGTTACTAACATGATTACAGGTACGCCAAACGTTGGAGGCGTTGCTTATGCTTGCGATATTAATGCTGGTAATATTTCTGTAGGCGCTGTTAGTGCTGCAGCATCCGGTGCTCTAGGTATTGGACGTTTTATGACCGACGCGGACGAAGACGGCTATGCCAAGGTAGAAATTAACTTACCTTACGGTCACGCATCGTAAACTTAACCTTTTTAATTAGGAGATTATATAATGTCTTATACAGATAGACCTAGCGACGAATTTATCGCATTGCTCAAACAATCTGGCGATAGCGATATGAACGTTGCTCAAGCAGCTCAGCGAGAATTTGCCAAAGCTCTTGAACTCCCTTTGAGAAAAGGTGTTCTAGTTGGTAATATTCTTGGCGACATTTTTGAAACTATTAATGTCGAACCGGGCGCAAGTACCGAGTTTCCACTCGATTTAATTTCACCGGGCATGGAAGGTGAGCACGTTGCTTACACGAATCCCGGACATGGTAGAGTACCAGAACGTAGCGTCGAAGGCGATTACGTAATGATCCCAACCTACAGTATCACTAGCTCAATCGACTATTTGCTTCGATATGCTCGTGACGCTCGATGGGACATCGTAGCACGCGCTATGCAGGTGCTCGAAGCTGGTTTCACTAAGAAGATGAATGACGACGGATGGCACACCATTTTGGCTGCTGGCGTTGACAGAAATATCTTGGTATACGATGCTGACGCAACTGCTGGTCAGTTCACAAAACGTCTTGTATCTTTGATGCAGACTGTTATGCGTCGTAACTCTGGTGGTAACAGCGCTTCTGTAGGTCGTGGTCGTCTTACTGACCTCTACGTCAGCCCTGAAGCACTAGAAGATGTTCGTAACTGGGGATTGGATCAGGTTGATGAAGTAACACGTAGAGAAATCTACACTGCTTCTGAAGGTGGTGCACCAATCACTCGTATCTTTGGCGTGAATCTTCACGACTTGGATGAACTTGGAGAAGGACAAGAATATCAAGACTTCTTCACTTCTAGCAGCGGACTTTCTGGTGCTGTCCAAGCTAGCGACACTGAGCTAGTAGTTGGAATAGATCAGGGAGCTAACGACAGCTTCGTAATGCCAGTTAAGCAGCAGCTCGAAATCTTTGAAGATCCTACTCTTCATAGACAACAGCGAGCTGGTTACTACGGCTTTGCAGAAATTGGTTTTGGTGTACTGGACAATAGAAGAGTTATTCTTGGCTCATTCTAATCAGTAGTTTATCAAAACTATACAAAAGGCCATCCTCATATATATGGGGGTGGCTCTTTTTTTATGTGTATATATACTGTAGAACATCTTTTTTTTTAGGATTTAGGAGAATAAAATGGCTGCATTATCAGACTATTTAGAGTCTGGTCTTCTTAATTATCTTTTTAGGGGTCAGGCTTTCGCTGCGCCAAGCAATATTTCCATAGCTCTCACTAGCGGCGTACCACACGATTCAGATACTGGTGAGACACTGCCAGAAGTTCCCAGTGGGTTAAACGGGGTTTCTACTGGTTATGCAAGAGTAAATTTAGGTGCTCCTGCAGATACGGTTTGGTCGTATACAACTGCTGACAATACACAAGGCAGTGGCATTGTTAGAAATAGTGGCCAAATTGTATTTCCAACAGCATTATTAGACTGGGGTGCTGTAAATGGTGTGGCTATAACTACTCATGCAGATTATGGTAGTGGACAGCTTCTTATGCACGCTCCACTCAGCAATCCGCGCTCTATTTTTGCCGGAGACAATGTAAAATTTGATTATAACACATTAGAAATAAGCTTTAAGTAAGAGAGTGATTCAATATGACTATTCTTAGCAAGGGTGATCTTGTAGCTAACATCAATGCAGATTTAGCTGACAATTCTACACAAGACATATCTCCAAGAGACGTTAGGCAAAACTTATTAGACCTAATAGACTCTGTGAACAATCTTACAGCTGGAAGAGACTTAACTGGTAGCAATTTTGCCACCCCAGACACCAGAACTACTCTGGGCGGTCAGAACGCTCTAGGTAAGATAAATCTTGATACTTATACTAGTGTAGATAACAGCGCATTTGGTTATTCCGCTATAGGTAATAATTATATTGGCTCTGGAAATACCGCCCTTGGTTCCTACTCTAATAGTTGCAATCTTTACGGTGATGGGAATGTTTCTGCGGGATATGCATCTCTTGGCATCAATGTATACGGCAATAAGAACGTAGCTGTAGGTAGCTATGCATTACATGGCACTAGAGATGGTGATTACAACATTGCTATTGGTCATGGAGCTGGTTACTATATAGGAAATAATGATCATTATAAATTATACATAGGGGCACACAACGTAAGTGGTCAGGCAGCCTGTGACCTAGAACTTTACGGATCTGGTGTCCCTCTTATATTTGGTGAGCTAGACACGCTCCGCATGGGCGTATCAGTTAACTCTTTACATGACTATGGTGTTCTTCAAGTGTCAGGTGACATTTCTCCTAATCTAACGGAGATGCATCACTTGGGCCATCCAACATACAAGTGGAAATCCATCAACCAGAAGATTCACTTTTCTGGGGACTACATTGGTATCAACACGGCGTCGCCGTCTGGATCTCAAGGCTTAGTAACTGCTAAAGGTAATATTGTACCTGAAGTAAGCGATATATATTCTATAGGAAGTCATGATTTAAAGTGGGATGGTTATTTTAATGACATTACCGTAAGTGGTATTGCCAAGATCAATAACTACACATATAATGAAATATCCACCTGCACCTACGAATGTAGAACAATATATCTAGCAGCTAGCGGCATGTGCGAAGGCGAGCCGGGCGTCTGCGGCTATATGACTGATGAAGAAGTAGAAGGTGGAGGCTTTGTTCTTAGGGCTAGTGGTACTGACTACAGAAGAGACTATGAGTTTTTATACAAAGCACCAGACTCTACTATTAATTGTGTTGAGTCAGAAACATCCTATGCTAGATCAAGTTGGAATAGCAATATAAGCATACACATTGAGTCCGGAAGGCACTTGATGACAGACAGAGTTATCGGATGGTATGATACATTATCGTTAGTCACAAACAGTGGATGTAATGGATTTTATATATATAACCTTCAAAATGACACAGACCCTACCAAATCTAATAGATTGGTATATGGCCCGAACGTTGTCAAAAACGAACTATCCGCAAACGCTAATGGTCTTACAGATATAAACTTTGTCAGCTCTGGAATGAACACTTTTACGTCTGCAGTGGTTTCCTCTACATCTGGAAATTCAGTTTCCACAATGCTTAAAACTAGAGGTGTTAAAAACTATGGTATGGGATTCCAAACTTCCTTTACCGACACCAAGGATGCGCTAGTTGTTAGCGAGGTCGCTGGGCTTTCTCCGGACGGCACTAATACTTCCTATGATTCATCGACAAATACTATAGCAGCTCACAGCCAACAGACTAACAGGCTAGAGATTGAATCTTTCCATACTGATAATACGAAGTTTAAAGCCGTAACTATCATGAAAAACCCTGTACTAACACAGGACTCTGGTAGGAATAATTCTAACTACAATAGATGGCAAATAAATCCAGAAGGTGGTTTGGTTGGTGTAAGTAATTTTAGCTCAGAAAAACTTCCAAACTCTATATTTAATGTTCAGTCCACTGGGGACTTTTCTATCAAAGCTACTGCTCCGGATGGATTCAGACCAAGGCTAGAGTTGCTTTCTGGCCCTAACAATACCAATGAGTGGCTATCTAGTGGTGTTGCCACTGACGACGTTTCTGACGGAGCTGCATACGGCGGCCTTGTGATGGAATACTTACCTAGTGGTGGCAGGAGAGACTTCTGGTCTAGCGGTAATCCAAATGAGCCCGCATCTGTACAGATAAAGCATAGAAGATATGGTATCATTGGATTAGTCACTGGCGATAATGACGGTATTTATAATGACGGCTCATCTGACTATGGGTACGGAGCATCTAATGAACCGGGCACCGCTGGCGGTTACTTCCCATATCCGAACAATGCTGATGACAGCATATACCAAAATGCAGCTTCTAGATATCCTAATCCTGACTATATTTATAGATCCTTTATTACTTTTAATGAATCTGGCGTAGGTGTAAATGTTAGAGACGCACATTCTGCCCTCACTTTAAGCGGGGTATTTAAAGGTGGTAATGTAAGAGGTGGAGTACTATCAATGGCTGTGCAGCCTGAAGGCACATCTCCCACTCTCGCTCATCATCTTGGTAGAGAAGGTTTTGGTGAACTAGTTGCTAGTGGGTTCAACATCGCAGATACGCACTCATTTGGTCAAGCGAGCACCATATGGTATTGTGATGCTTCAGGAAATAATTTTGAATTAATCAATAACCCTCTTAACCCAAAAAATGCTGCTTCGTTTGTGACAAATGCAAGTGGGAATACTTTCTTAGGATATAGTTCACCTCAAGAAAGAGCCACTTGGATAACGAATGGACATATGAGACATAACACCGGGTATGGCTTTGAAGCTTTAACTTGGGGTCAATATACTCAGTTCAGCACCGCTTTGGGTTCTCAGTCCCTTCTTAATATAGGTTCTGGTATAAGCACTGGATCTGGAGCCGTAGGCGTTGGCTATAGAGCAGGCGCAAACATGGTAAACGCTGTTAACTCCATAGCGATTGGAAATAACTGTGAAGCCCATGATTCCAGCAGTTCAATAACGATAGGCCCTAATATAACAAGTGGAAACTACGTCCCCCATAGCCATATGCTTTTAATTGGCGCTGGTGATGATAATATTATATTAAAAGGAAAAATGGGCCCGAATGAAAGCGATAAAGAACTAACAGTATCCAAAGGTAAGTTGACAGTTTCTTCCACTAATCAGGAAAAAGATAGTATAACTATCAAACATGATCAAAACTTCTTTGGTACTGATAAAGCTGCTTCAGTATTCCAAAAGAAAGACCTTCTATCTGTATATCCAGATGGAGGAGTCGCATTTACCTTTACGGGAAGCAACGGCCACGAAAGCACTTTAGTTAGCATGATGCATGATGTTGCTCCGCTTTCTAAGTCTTCTAGCTTTGCAAATGTTAACACACCTGTAATGGGAGTTAGTGGCGACCTAAACGTACTTGGCCAACTTAACTTTGCTGATGGCACTGCAATGTCATCCGCAAGCGGTTTAAATATTTCTCCCGGATCTGGCCTCTCTAGTAGACTTGAATCGGGCAAAGACTTCTTTGATTTGGATATTGAAGAGCTAGAGCTGGGAAGCACACTAAATGATCTATCGCCCAACGATTCTTTTCTAGCTATAAGTACTTCTACAAAAGTTGGTAAGATAAATATTAGTGAGCTGAGCTCGTTCATAGAGGTTAGTGGTGGAACCAAACTAATGGCGAATTGCAACCATGTGTTTGCTAAGAACAGCTCCGTTGACCCTACTATAAATAAATATAGCAACTGGTTTGGCTGTTATGCCGGACACGGGGTTGTAGAATCCAACTACAGTAACTTTATAGGCCCAGAGGCTGGTAGCTACAGCACATCTGCTATCAGTGGTGCATACAGTTCTAACTTCATAGGCCACAGAGCTGGATACGACGCAGATAATTCAGACAACTCGGTCTTCTTAGGAACTAACGCTGGTAATGGGGCTGTAGATTCAAGAATGTCTACATTCATTGGTCACTCTGCTGGACATGATGCCAAGTCTTCCTACTCTATTGCCATAGGCAACAATGCTTTGGAAACTTCTAGTGGAAGTTACAATCTAGAAATCATAACAAAACAGACACAAAGTCTATTAGGTGGTTATCATACTAATAAGTTTAATATTATGAAGACCATTACTGGTGATACAATAACTAGCAAGGTGTCTGTAGGTGATGCTATCATACATCCTTCGGCTGTTCTAGCGGTAAATTATAGCAATGTAACTCACAGTGGTGATCCACATATTCAAGAATGGTATGTAGATTCTCATAGGGCTGCTGCTGTAAATATCTATGGAGCTTTTGATAATGTGGTTCAAGGAACTTTAATAGGAACCCTATTCCCAGCTGCTGCAGCTGCAAGTCCCACTAGTGGCGAAATACAACTATATGGAAGTGGATGGCAGTCTACTGGAGCCAGCGTGTGGATTCATAACAGAGATACAACTGGAAGTGGAAATGTAGGTGCTTATGTTATGGCCATAAAGATAAACGATGAGTATAGACCAATATGGGTAGGATGTCAGTAGGAGAAATAAAAAATGGGTCAACCCTCTAACTGTAATTGTAATTGCGACGATTCTGGCGGTGGTGGCGGCGGTGGTGGCGGCGGTGGCCCATTGCCATGCCCTCCTAACTGCGGCGATCCTCCAGCACCAGTAGAGGGTGACGGAGTTCCTGCATACAGTGTATATCAACTTTGCGGCAATAATGAAGCACTTGAAGTAGACGATGGCACAAGGGGTTTTTGGCTTAAGAGAGTTATAAGCACAGCAGATATCCCCGTAGTAACAGTTGGATTTAATGGTGATTGCATAATTAGAACATCTGGCGATGGAACTTATTTCTATAAGGGAACAGATCTTGGCCACCATCCAATGCTGGTTGATTTGGCCAAAAGCCCAGACGTTTCCACTCAAGTATTCAGTTCAGGAGGCCTCCATAAAATATGCGATGGCCCGGTGTGGGATGCTAGAGTTGGTACAGACTGCGGATTTGTTATGTCGGGCGGGAGTATTTTAGGCATAGGTAATCCACTTTTGCTTGGCGATGAAGAATATTATGAAAATGGCTGTATAGGCTCACCAATCCACCCAGCTTCTTCTATTGTTATGGACGATTTTATGAAGCAGGGGCTTGAGTCAGACGCCCTACAGTCTGGGGTTGTCTTGTGGTCTAGATTTGTTGTGGCAGATGGTGCTTGCTACCAGCCCTACCAAAAGCCCGGACTTTTGTCTTGGGGTCTTAGTCTTTACGGTCAGCTAGGCGCTAATCAATCATCGTATACTTATGGGGCTAAAATTTCAAACGACACAAACAATATACCAGAGCTTCCCGGAGACTATATATGCAGCGCATATTGGGATAACATGCGCGTAGGCAAGAATAATGTGGTTATCTCTTGTTACCACCAGTCACACCCTGACACTAGTCCTATAGGCTCCCTACCGCACAACCAGATAATTGGCATTGGAGATGTTTCATCTCATGCGTGCGATTTCCATCAAAACAGGAATGACGAGGAGCAGAGTAATATTAACAGAGAAGCCAGACTGTTCAAATGGGCTTCGTCAGTCGATGCTCCTTCAGTTGTGTTTGAAGACCCCTTGTTTTATGGGGGAAATATGCAGTATAGGCATTCTATGACAAGTGTTGGTATTTTCGTCACGGCAAACACCGCCAGTATAACTTATCTCCCAGACGAATCCCTTCCAGATCCGTATTTAGTTCAAAGAAATATAGTTGATTTTAATACTGGCAAAGCCGAAGGGTATTTTGGAAAAAATATATTTGAAGACACTATGCACTCAGCAGGGGATCGTGATTACAGCCCAAAAAAATCAGGCCCTGAGCCAGATTATATGTTTTCGCATTTAGGCGATGACAACTGGAAATCAATGGTCAGGCCTTACTTATCTAGCGTACAAACATGGGCAACCCAATTCAAGATTGGAGGCTCCACAGCAGCTTACGGCGGCGGTTCAGTCGCCGGCCCCGACGGTTATATGACTAAGCATTTAAATAGATTTCTTCATGTTGAAAACTGTAAGGATAAAAACGGATCACTTCCGCACGGACACTTCACGACGTGGGATGAAACGACAGTAACAAAATGTATACCACACTGGGACACTATAAACCAAACAACAGGTGGCTATCAAAGCGAAGTGCCAATGTTGTTCACTTGGCGAAACCCTAAAAACTATGAGAATGGATATGGTTATGATGAATACAACCGTGACGGCCAGCTTCTAGGAGAGATTGCCGATATACACGCTGGCTTTAGTCCTTATGGCGCAATAACCTTTGGCGGTGTTAGCTCTAATCTCGCTACTGCATGTTTTGGGCCATCAAGTATTGTTTACGATAACGGCGTTACACCCACAGCTCATATCGAAAATACCTTTGTACAAATGTCAACAAAAAGAGAACTTTGCCAAGGCTTCTTACACACTAGAGCTAGTAAGTATGGTTCGTCCGCCCCGGAATTTACGCATGATGACTATGAAAGGAACAGACAGGAGGCCGAGGTTCCGGACTCCCAAAGATTCCCAACATATGCAGACATGTTTCCGGGAGTAGTTAGGCATAGGCAGGGGCGATATCATATGTTTGAAAGCGATCAATGGTGTAAGTATCCATTTGGTCTTTACAATCTTGACGCCACACCAGCTAACGGTCGTCCGCCTAACTTAATTTACAAAAGATTAGACAATAAACAAACACATACATTTCATAATCTGAAAAGCGGAGACAATGCCGGATATGAGACACTCGAATATCCAATAGCACCAAATCAATGGTGTGTTTCTGGAGACCCCAATGGTAATGGGTATAACCAGTATTATTTTGTTAATTTCTTTCGTCCAGAAGTTCCCGCTGGCGAAGGAGATTCAAGCGACGTGGGATGCTGGAGGGCGCCTGCTATATCTAGGAGATTAGCCGAGCTCGCCATGTCAAATGGTTCCGGAGTCGAGGCTATATACCTACCTGAAGATGCTGGAATAGGGTATAATTCCCCGTCAAACGCCCCTGCATCAGTTCCGATTGACCTTTACTTTATACAATACAGCCATGAGTTTTTGCCAGATACTCCACTACCTAGCAACTCTGCAAGGACAGCTTGGACATCACCACGACTGCGCGGTGCAATACACTCATGGATGCAAATCCCAACCTATTGATGAGGATGATAAAAGATGCCTTTTAACTTAAAAGATAGAGTACGAGAAACAACTACTACCGTAGGGACTAGCGACGTTGTTTTAGAGGGTGCATATTCTGGTTATAGATCTTTTCTTGACTCAGGTATAGGAGATGGTACATCAACTTACTATGTTCTTATTAATAATAGGCAATGGGAAGTTGGCATAGGAACTTTCATAGAGGCAGAAAGCAAGCTAACTAGAGATACCGTTCTTTCAAGTAGTATTGGGGGCACGAGTAAAATATCGTTGACTGGCGGAGTTTCAGATGTTTTTATAGCTCAACCGGCTGATAAGTCTGCTTTCCTAAATCCCGCTGGGCTAGTCTCTGGCGTATCTTTTACTGGCTATGCTTTTCCAGATGGTAGTACTCAGACTACATCGGCGGCAGCAGCCTCTGGAAATCCAGTTGCTAACGCTATTGCGTTTTGGGCTGATTCTGAAAGCTTAGGGCACGATGCTGGTTTAAAATTTCAAGACAATAAATTTATAACAACTCATCCGGCAGAGTTCAGAGCATTAAGTGGAATACCCGTAACAATAATTCAAAACGGCTCAGGCAATATCTTTCAAGGGTATGTAGATAACTCCACAGACAGGACAATAGCTCTAAATCTGACAGATGAAAGCGCCCCAACTTGGACTCTTGGTCTCAGCGATACTCCGGTTGGAGATGGTGGCAATCCAACGTATGGATATGTTTATGGTAACAATGGTTCTGTTGGTCAGTATGCAACTAGTGATACTTATCAAGTATTAAATTATACTAATGGATTTTGGATTGGTCACAAGTCTGCCAATATACTAAATGTTAGTAAAGATAACGGCACAAGGGTTTTGAATTCTCAACCAGCAGTCACCGCGCTGGAGGTTCAAGGTGCAATATCCCAAAGTGAAAAATTACAAAAGTGGACTCAAAGCGATGACTCAGTTGTAGCCTATGTTGATAACGTAGGAAATATAAGCGGGGTAATATTAAAGTTAAATAGTATTGATTTTTCTGACGGAACTCAACAATCAAGCGCTGCAGTTATAAATGTCTTCAACATTGGCTCTGGAACGGCGCATAGAAGCTTAATAGACACAAACATTTCTGACATTACAACTAATACAAACAATATAGTAGCTTCAGGCGCTAGTATTATTGATTCTTCTACTGCGCTTACGATTGCTTCTGGTACGGCGATAAGAGATGAAGCCTCAGCTAACGCCACTAGTATAACTGGTAATACAGGCTCGATAGTTGTAAACAGAGATAATATAGTAGCTTCGGGGACTGCAATTATTAATTCCTACACAGATTTAGTCATTGCTTCTGGAACAGCAGAAAGAGATCTTACGGTAGCCTCTGGCACATCTATCGTTGGGCAGTTCTCTTCTAAGGCAGATTTACATAGCCCTGCGTTTGCGGGTACTCCTACAGCACCTACCGCTGCAGCCCTAACAAATACCACTCAGATTGCTACAACAGCTTTTGTCAGGACAGAAGTAACTAGCTTGGTTGATTCTGCGCCCGGAACTTTAGACACACTCAATGAATTGGCTTCTGCGCTTGGCGACGATGCAAACTTTTCTACTACTGTGACCAACTCCATTGCTACCAAGGCATCTAGCGTAGACTTGGCTGCTGCTAGTGGTTCACTTAGACACGACTTAGATTTAGCTGCAAATAGTGGTGTTGATACTTCTGGCATAGCGTTTGGTGCTTATGCTTGGGGTAATCACGCAGACGTTGGGTATGCCGCGCCAACTGACTTTGCTCTATTATATGCCAGTGGAGCTGAAACTTCAGGAATAGCTTGGACTGCGTATAACAGGGGAGATCATCGTGCTTTAGGTCTTGTCACACACGCCACGTTTGATTCTCAGGGCTTAATAAAAAGAGGCTCAAGTTCTGGAGTATATACTTACATAACAGACAACTCGGATAATTGGAATACTGCATATAGCTGGGGAGACTACGTACCATCAGGCACTGTTTCTAAAAAAGAAAGAGAGATGTTATTTAGTAGTGGCGTTGGCACTTCTGGAGTTGCTTTCGCAGCGTCTGCGGACGTTCCATTGTTATATGCAAGTGGAGCTGATACGTCTGGCATAGCATTTGGTGCTTACTCTTGGGGCAATCATGGAAGCGCAGGATATTTGACTTCTGAAACATTTGGTCTTTCTTCTGGTACTAAGTTAAGAAAAGATGTAGACCTCATATTTGCAAGTGGGCAAGACAGCTCTGGTATAGCATTTGCCGCCTATGCTTGGGGAAATCATGCTAGCGCTGGTTATGGAAGTCCAACTGATATATCCAACTTGTTTGCAAGCGGGCAAGACACATCCGGTATAGCATTTGCCGCCTATGCTTGGGGCAACCATGCATCTGCCGGCTACCTTACGTCCGAGACTTCACATGCAGATGTTGTAGTCGATGGAGATTTTTCAACAAATGGTCTTCTAAAGAGAACTGGAGCAGGAGCTTATACTTCCGTAACAGATAATTCAAGCAACTGGAATAATGCTTATAGCTGGGGAGATCATACTCCTTCTGGAACTAAACACGCAAGACAAATAGACATGCTCGCCAGTAGTGGTGTTGACACTTCTGGCATAGCTTTCGCTGCTTATGGGTGGGGAAATCATGCATCTGCTGGTTATCTAACGTCCTATACAGAGACAAACAATTTGAGTTCAGCGGTTACTTGGGCCAATGTGCCAGATGCCAATATAACTCAGTCTTCAGTTGTTCAACACTCTGGAGCGTTAAAGGTTTTTGAATCCCAGATAACAGACTTACAAGATTACGCTCTTTTAGCAAGTCCGACATTCACCGGAACCCCAGCAGCGCCAACCGCCTCTGCTGCAACAAACACTACGCAAATAGCCACTACCGCTTTTGTTAGAACAGAAATTTCAAACCTCGTGGATTCTGCTCCCGGTGCGCTAGACACCCTCAATGAACTAGCTGCCGCTATAAACGATGATGCAAGTTTCTCAACAACAGTCACCAACTCAATTGCTACCAAGATAGGCAATGTGGTTGAGGATACCACTCCTCAGCTAGGCGGAACATTAGACGCTAATAGCAATTCTATTGATATGGGTACTAACAACATTACCGACACAAAAGTTGGACAGTGGGATACTTCTTACGGGTGGGGAGACCACAGAGCTTTAGGCTTGGTGACTCACTCCACTTTTGGTTCTGAGGGACTTATCAAGCGAGGCTCTACCTCTGGTAGCTATTCCTTTATTACAGATAACTCTAGCAATTGGAATACTGCTTATGGCTGGGGAAACCATGCGTCTGCTGGATACCTAACGTCAGAGACAAACAATTTGAGTTCGGCGGTCACTTGGGCAAATGTGCCCAACTCCAATATCACAGAGTCATCAGTGACACAGCATCAAGCTGCTCTCTCTATAACAGAGTCACAGATTAGTGATTTTGGTTCTTACCTTACCTCTGAAACTTTTACATCTCTAGTGCAGGATACTTCCCCTCAACTAGGTGGAACATTAGACGCCAATAGCCAGTCTATTGATATGGGCACTAACACCATTACCGACACAAAAGTTGGCCAGTGGGATACTTCTTATGGCTGGGGCGACCACAGAGCTCTAGGCTTGGTTACACATGGTACATTTGGTTCTGAGGGCATCATAAAGAGGGGCTCCACATCAGGGGATTATTCATTTATAACAGATAATTCTTCAAATTGGAACACTGCTCATGGCTGGGGAAATCATGCAAGTGCAGGCTATTTAACTGCTAGCTCAACCAATACACTAACAAATAAAACCTTAACAAGCCCTGACATAAACACGCCAGATATTGACGGTGGAACCATTGATGGAGCTACCATTGCAACTAGTGATGTTACTGTTGGTAGTGACAAAACGCTAGATGTTTCTGCTGGAACTCTAACTACTTCAGCAGCTCAAAATTTAGCTATAGTTCAAGGTGCAGCTTCCAATATAGACATTGGAGCTTATGAGTTAAGAGCGCAGACTCTAGAATCCGACGTGTCTAATGGAACAGCGCCTTTGACAGTGGCTTCTACAACAGTGGTCACAAATCTTAATGCGGATAAGCTAGACGGTCAAGATGGAAGTCACTATCTAGACTATGGTAATTTTGTTATTGATGATGATGAAATACCTATTGCAAAATTAGCGGCAGACAAAGTTACAATTGGCTCAACAGATGTCACATTGGGGGCTACTGTTACCACTTTTGCTGGCTTAGCATCTGTTACTAGCACGGCATTCGTAGGTGACCTAACGGGTACGTCCAGTAAGGTTACGGTAACTAATTCATCAGCCGCTACAGCTTATCCTATCGTATTTCATAATGAAAGTGACCACGGTAGTCTTCTTGATGACACTGGAGCATTTACTTATAAACCTAGCACTGGCGATGTTCTAATCTGGAACGCAGGGGCAGATAATCCTACCGTAACAATTAAAAACAGTCACTCTGGTGCTACAGCAGGAACTTTAAAGTTCTTAAATTCATCTTCCACCGCTGGCGACAATGCCGTTTGTGGAAACATAGGTTTTTATGGGCGGAATGACAATGTTGGCGATGATACTGACATTCAGTTTGGAAAAATTCAAGTTACCGCAGCTGATACAGGCGATGGCGCAGAGCAAGGTTCAATGGGGTTCCATGTTGCTGAGTTGGACGGGACTTTGACTCAAGGCCTACTAATTGCTGGGCAAGATGCTAATGGTGAAGTTGATGTCACTATTGGAGCTGGAGCTGCGTCAACCACAACAATAGCTGGTACGCTGACGATGGGTAGTACAGCAGCCTTAACAAACGCTGGCTTAGTTGCTGTTGCCAACCAATCCAATATTACTGGCTTGGGAACACTTACAACTCTTACTGTTGACAATATTACTATAGACGCCTCTACGATTGATTTTAATGGTACTACAGGAAACAACAAGATTGAATTAACAGACGATCTTGCTAGTGCTTTAGATATTACTGAGTCTAGTAACTCTTACATAAAGTTTAATACCCAAAATGCGGGTACTGAAGTTACATACAGCAAAGAGGCTGTAGAGATATCAAAACCTCTTAAATGCACTAAAGCCATACACTCTTCAATATCAAAAACAAACGGTATTACAAGCGAAACATTGAAAGGTGGTGGGTCAGGAAATGTGGTTACTTTAGACTTAGCTGAAGCTGGGTTCTTTAGAGTTCAGTTGACCGCAAATGTAGATGAAATTTGGTTTAAAAATCAGTCTGAAGGACAAAAAGTAATTATAAGGTTTGAACAAGATGGTACTGGTAGTAGAACTGTAGATCTTAGCGATTCTTTCTATGCTACAGATGGAACCGCAGTTAGCGTTCAATGGCCTTCCGATACTCCACCTACTTTAACAACGACAGCTAGCAAAGCAGACTTAATTGGCTTATTAAACTTTGGGATACCAGCAGGCAGTGTACACTGGTACAATGCTGTAGTTATAGGGCAGAATTTTGACTAATGAAACCTAAAATATGCGCTTTAGTAAGCACGCCTAGATCCGGCACGCATTTTTTAAGGTCTGCACTAGACAACCACAAGCACATAGAATTTGCGGGAGAATTTTTTAAAGAAAACACGCATCCAAGCTTAATAAAAGAATATATCTATAAAGGCACACTGGACGAATCAATTGTTAATCTAGACTACGTTGGATTTGTTTGGCATCTAGTGTTAACAAGCGACCTAGAGAAAAATAGCATAGATAAGTTCATTATACTAGAAAGAAAGAATAAGCTTGAACAATTTGTTTCATTACTTATAGCCACTAAAACAAAAAGTTTTGCATACACAAAAACAAAGGAAAGAATTGAGGTTGACCCCAACCACCTTGCCCATTTCATTAGTAGACATAATAATCTTTATTCAGAGTTTAGAAGCTCATTAACAGATTATAAAAACATATACTATGAGGATCTTTGTAGTAATTTCAGAGAGACTATAAAAGATATTCACAAATACCTTGAGGTACGCCAAGACATCCAAGAATGGGGAGAATCTTGGTTTAGGACTAATGGTAAAAACTTTGGACATAGCCCTTTAGTCAAACAAGAAACAAGACCTATGAGGGAAGTGGTAATAAATTACGAGGACGTGAAGGAATATGATGGATTTTACAAGATATGAGTTTACACTAAATTGTGATCACCCAAACTGGATAACAGATAAAAGACATGTAGAAATTATATACGAATTTTTAATGCGTTCAGATATGAAAAGAATAGCTGAGATAGGCTCGTACACGGGTTTTTCTACAGCTGCTTTTATAGAGGCGCTTAATAACGGTAAAGATTTCAAATTACACCTATCAGAGCCTCGGCCAACAAAACAATTAGAAGCTGTAATGTCAATGTGCAAGAAGCCCGACAATGTGGTTCTTCATACTCAACACGGGGAAAAATTTTTAGAAGACTGGCAAGATTTTGATCTGGTGTTCGTCGATGCCGATCACTCAATGGCGGGAGCTGGATCTGACCTGTTAAGAATACTTGCTAATGATGTTACAAATGTAATGGCCCATGACACAAACCTTAGTAATATGGTTAGCAATTACGACGGAAGAGGGGCTGAGCTTTTAGGAAGAGTTTTAAAAATACATCCAGATTATAAAGTTATAGAAGATAAAAAGGAAAGAAAAGGCGAGTTTACTCAAAGAGGGTTTCTTTTTGCGTCTAAAGATGATGAGACCTACAGCATAGCCAAGGACGTTTTTGAAGAGCTATGTTGATATATCTTACTGATCTTAAACAGATGCCAAACTGGAGCAAAGAAGAAACAACACTAGATACAATTTTTCATTATGAGGTCACAAAAGGTTACAGTGACATACATAGTTTAAGGTTGTTTGGTCTTTACAAAGATGAGTCTAGGAACATAAGACATAATGTATATCACCCAATGGATTATGTTTCCCACAATGTCAAAATAGTCATAGGAGAATTTGACTGCATAGATAAGTCTAAGCCCAATAACTCGCATGTCGTAAAAGAAATAGACAGAGCTGGAAGTACATCTATATTAAAGGTTGACTTTCCAGTCTTAAACAACAGGCACAAAGGATATCATCAAGACGAATACATAGATGAAGTTTTTGAAAAGTTAAAAAAGGACGAAAGAATATTATTTTGCTATGTTACTCCTAGTGGAAAAGGCATAAGATTTGGATTTAAAGTTGATAGTAGAATACACAATGATCTGGAATATATTTCAAACTACTATTTTTATGGAAAGCAATTTTTGAAGTATGACACAAGGGGCAGGCTTGACCTTGACTTCAATGCTAGCGAAACTGGCAGCTTTTATGAGCTGGCTAATATTACTAGCGTATATTGGTTCCTGCCTAATACAGATAAGTGGCACGTTAGAGAATCTGTAGAGCTTAAGAAAATATAATGGACTACGAATTTACAGAAGATTGGTTTTCTGAGGACAACCCAGAAAAAGTAGTTTGTCAATTTGACGAGTTCTTATCTGAGTTTAAGAACAAGCCTTCGACATTTCTTGAGATTGGATCTTTTGAAGGAATGTCAACCATATGGATGTTAGAAAATATACTAACAAACAAAGAGTCAAGACTTTTTTGTATTGATGCTTGGGCTGAATGGACTGGAGATGCCTTTGTAAGATTTGTAGAAAACATAAACAAGAGTGGCTTCAAAAACAAAGTAGACATAATCAAAGGTAATTCATCAACCTATTTATCAATATTCCCAGATGATTACTTTGACTTTATATATATAGATGGAAACCATGATGAAAAAGCTGTCATCAAAGATGCAGTAAATTCTTTTAGGATTGTAAAAAAAAGAGGAATAATATGTTTTGATGATTACCTGCTAGGTATAAGATATCCAAACAGTCCCGGATCAAAGGCCATGAAAGGTTCAGCAAAGAAGGCAATTGATTATTTTATTGAGCTTTTCAAAGATGAGATAGATATAATATATAAAGACTATCAATTATGGATTAGGAAAATATGAAGATAGCCATAGCTCAGTTGTATACTAAGAATCTCGATGAATGGGCCTGTATTGCCGTAGACAATAAAAAAAGATATGCAAGACTAAACAACTATGATCTTGTTTCAAAACGAGGTCTTTA
>MDTC01061725.1_pt1 | contig 29539 bp, 33 predicted proteins | sample 811181 | NCBI WGS metagenome assembly MDTC01 (sample SAMN05326644, study PRJNA326480) | marine metagenome | isolation source: seawater | place: Pacific Ocean: North | collected 2011 | reverse complement strand
TCGCAATTTTAGGCTTTCACTTATTGGTTGGCGCAGAAACACCATTCATTTTAGAATGTGTTATCTGCTCTTGCACCCCCTATTCAGGGGTCAAGTCGTTTCTTGTGGTTCACCTCTAAGCCCAGAACTAAGTTCTGGGCTGCACGTCCTCGGCAACGTCGAGCCTGAAGGAAGACGTCATAGCACTAAGTGCTCAATCTCCAACGCCAGCTCAACGTAGCAGTCCGGCGACCGACATTCGGTATATCAACGTGACGTGTGACTGCAGATAGCCATTGGCTAGCAGTGAGACGATTTGCCTCAATCTGCTCCGAAGAAGTCTCGGAGTACTGGGTGCATCTCCATGGCCTGCTCTTTCTGTATCTGTTCGTATGTCCTCAGGATAATACCGACGGCCAGTAGGAGTCCTGTTCCCGTAGCATTACCAACGGTACCGAGAAGGTCGGCTCCTGCTGCCAGTAGTCCGACGAATGCACCGGAGAATAGAGTGACTGGAGGGATATATCTCTCTAGGATTCTCTCAAGTACAACTGGGTTCTTCCTGAATCCAGGAATCTGCATCCCCGTTCTCTCTATCTGCTTCGCTACATCCTTAGCACTCATATTGGTTGTCTCAATCCAGAACTTTGCAAATACAGTAGACCCTGCAGTCATTACGAAAACATATGTCAGTACGTGAATCATAATCTGAGTAAGGCTGTGGCCATATGCATCCCCGGTCTGGTTCAGGAGTGGCAAGAGCCAGTCCCCTACGCCATTGACCATTGATGAGTACCATGCGAAACCATCTGACGGGGTGGTCGCTCCTACTTCGTAAGAACCGAACCAGTGTGCCTTGGAATTCCAGCCATTACGTCCCAGTATCGGAACCGTGGACAGAGTGGGATGGCTCCAGAATAGAAGGGTGAACATGTTGATATTGGCTAGAAGCGCCGCCATCAAGATCACAGGTATGTTACTGGCATACACCAGTCTAATGGGGTACTGCCCCCTATGTCCTCTGACCTTTCCATGAGTGAGCGGGAGCTCTAACTTACTGGATTCGGCATAGGCAACAACAAGGAACACAATAATCGATGAGACTAGTGCGGCAATAGGATTGGCGTGATTGAGTAAGATTAACTCGAAGCCGTTATCTGATACCAATTGTGAGTTTGAGGCGGTTCTAAGTGTGTAGAAGATCATTGGCAATGTCCCAGAAGGGGGATTGTCCAGAGACATTGGGAAATCTTGGCTTACTGGTAGCGGAGAAAGGGTTCCTACGAAGGTAGATTGAGCCACACCTGCGGCAATGAAAAGAGAGATTCCCGAACCTATGCCCCATTTACTGACTAGCTCATCAAGCAAGAAAACCAGGTACGAACCGAGGAAAAGCTGTGAAACGATAACGACATTTGCCCAGCCGACCCCATAGTCGTAAATCATGGTCTCATGAGGGTCCAAAAATCCGTACACTTGAGGAATGGACTCTACTGGAATCATGAACAAAACCAAGAGCTTCTGGATTCCCTGATAGAGTTGCTTGTCTGCAGAATCTTGGAGGTCCAGCTGGATTATCTTAGCCCCAGCGAATAGTTGCATGATAATTGAACCAGTGACGATCGGGCCTATGCCAAGATGCATAATTGAACCTGAGGCGCCGGCCATGATTGACCTGAAGGATGAGAAAATATCCAGAGTAGAGTCTGAGAGGCCATAAATCATGACATTGGTCATCATGAAATAGATAATTAGTACAAGAGTTGTAGTCCATAGCTTCTGGTTGAATCTTACGTGACCCTCTGGCTTCGTGATGCTAGGGTACACATCAACCAGTCTTGACAGTGCGTAGAGTCTGCTGGACTCGCTACCAGTGTAGAGGGACACCGAGATTCCCAAGCCTGCTCCAAATCCAAGTAGTGCAACGCCAACCAGTAAGAATCCAACTATTGCGGGGTCAATCCAACCCCACCAAGCCAATGCGACTACGAAAAGGAGCCATATAGCGGGTTTTGTAGCCTTGCCGTAAGGCATCTCTCTGAGTCTTTCCGGTAGATCGCTTATTGTGCCCCAAACTACGTACAAGACATAAATGATAGCTGTGACATACATCTGCAGGGCACGGCTCTGGACGTCGCCAGTTGCATTGAGAAGATCATCCTGAATCCAGTAGAAAAGTCCTCCAAAGTATAGCCCAGAGATAATCAGGAGCCATGGCATTGAGACTTTTCTTTCGACCATACTATCGCCTTCCTAGGTGCTCATTCCTCTTCCCATTCTCCCAAGTCTTCGCCATCTTCAGAGTTTGCTGAAACTGTTCCTCCGGCGGCTTCGACCTTGGCAATGGCCCTGGGGCTTGCTTCCTCGACGATTATCTTCATTGGCTTGGATATTGGGCCCTTGCCCAGAAGCTTGTCATACCCCATCTCGGTAAGGTTCACCTCATCTCCATCCGTCAGTCCCGATAGCTCGCTGACGTTGATAGATACGTTGACCTTCCTAAGGCTTGGATGTCTGTTGAATCCGTGCATACCCCAGTGTCCTGGAAGATACTTGTTTCTGAACATGACCTTGTGCTTGCCTATTCCGGCCCTTCCTCTTCCGCCTCTTTTTCCAGCTCCTCTTCCAGCCTTCTTTCCACGGCCATGATAGCGGCTCCTTCCACGGAATTTGTTAGTTCTAGATACCATCTAATCACCTCAGATCATCCTATCAGCTAAGTCGCCGATTGCTTCTCCTCTGAAACCCAGAGCTCCGCCTACGGTATAGGCCCTCTTGATTCCACCCCAGCCCTTGCTTCCTCTAGGAGGGTGTAGTCTGAAAATTGGTTTGAGGCCCTCTATATCCTTCATTGTAGCCTGTCCCGAGGCAATGGCTTCTGACAGTTGCTTGATTCCATTGAAACTGCTGAGCTCTTTGATAGTTGAGTCGGTAACTGGCTTATCGCCAGACATCCTCCCTCTCTCCTTGATTAGCTTCTCAATGGTCTTTGCATCGACCTCTCCCCATGTGATGTAGTCCTTGGACTTCTGTAACATTCCACGGTAGGATGGATTGTCCATCACTATAGTAGCATGGTTTACCCTAGTAAGATTCAGCATTGCCATGGTTTCACGGATTTTTCTGGTTACCCCTCGATCACTTCTAGCTCTAATTACAAGAAAACTCAACTTAACTCCCTCCCTCTGATGATGCTAAGGCGTCTGTGGACTCCTTCTGAAAGCCTTGTTCTGTTTAGTTGGACTAGTGCGTTGTAGGTCGCCTTGGCGAAGTTAATCGTTGTACGGGTCTGCCCTGAGGATCGTGACCAAACATCGGTAACTCCTGCCAATTTGAGTACTCTTCTGCCGTAGTCGCCTATGACGAGTCCCTTTCCTGCAGGGGCTGGCATCAAGGTAATTCTAGTCGACCCCGATCTTCCGCTCACCATGAAAGGTACGCTTGTTCCGGGCCCCTCGGAAGACTCCCAAGATCCATTTCCTCGCATTACTGGAATCATATTCAGCTTTGCTTTATCGATAGCCTTCCTTATTGTACTGGCAACTTCCTTTCCTTTGCAGACAGAAAGCCCTACATATCCATCGCCATTACCTACTGCGCACAATACGTTGAATCTAACTCTCCTGCCAGAGTCGGTCATTCTCTGAATCATATTGACAGCAAGAACATCATCGGTTATATCTGGCAGAAGTGCGTCAACAATTTCTACTTCCCTTATTGGGAGCCCTGAAGAGAGTGCTTCTTCGTAAGTTAGTATCTGGCCGTTCATGACCATTCTACCTAGCCTAGTCCTTGGTTGCCACGCCCGAAGTGCCGCAAGAGGGTCAGGACCGCCTCTTCTCCTTCCTCTATCTCCCTGGCCTTCATCCGATGACTCGAATGCCTTGATGAGTCCGGGGGCGAGTGTAATTTCCTCGGATTTACCAGATTCTTGGATTTCTTCTTCACTCATTTATGTGCCTCCTCAATTGCTTCAATGGAAACTTCCACTGATGATGATAGTGAGTCGTCAATGTGCTTACCGCTCAATCTGTCCTCGCTAGGTAGGACAGTAGTTCCATGAGGAATTTCCAGACCAGCATCAATCATGCCTTTTAGAGCGGCGAAAACCCTGCTTCCAGAGGATGAAGCCGCTAATCCAATATCTAGGACAGCCTCAGGATTTCCTGAAGAGATTGCTTTCTTACCAAGGGCATAGCCGGCGACATAGCATGCTGGAACTGACTTCCTGGAAGCATCTTCTGGCCATGAGTAAGAATCGGTCAGTGACTTGCCATTTACTGATTGTAAGACGGTGTCCCCACTGGGATTGTATGATACGAGTTGGCAAATAACTTGAGTATTGGAAACTCTGACGACAGCACGTGGTACGCCGCTCCTGAGTAGTCTCAATCTCCTGTGGTAATCCGTTTTTCCTTGGCGTCGGCGCTTGGGCCTCAATCTCTGACTTTTACCATGTGCCATCAGTTTTCACCCCCGATTTCAATACCATCGAGTTCCATGTTTGTTTTCATGTGGGCTATAGATCGGTATGAACCTCCCTTAGCCTTTCTGTAGTAGTACCTGTATTGGGACCTATCTAGCGTTCCATCCTCTCGGAATTCTTTGAGTTCCCTCCTCTGAGACCTGATGAGTCTCATCCATCTCCCTTTCTTTGGGGTTCTAGCGTTAGCGCTTCCCTTCCTGGAGCCATGGCCCTTCCTTCTTCCTTTGGACTTCTGTAATGCGGCCTTTCTAGCCCTAGTCCTGCTAGTTCCCTTGATTGGTCTAGCCTTGATTATACCATCAGTAATCAATCTCCTGACATCATCTTTTTGAACTGCTGAGATGACCTCATCTAGGTAGTCCGGATCGATCCAAATTCTGTGGAGTCCGACGGGACGGCCTTCCTTCTGCGAAAGAATAGCGGCCGCCATTCTCCTCTGGTTTGTTATTATCATCTCAGAGATCCCCCTTTCTGTCAATCCTTCTCTGATTGAGTATCCGTAGTCCCAAAGAATTAGCCCTATCATGGATATCTAATCTCTTCCTGTTTCCGACTCTGGCGCCTATTCTGACTGCTTGCGTCTCTGGATCCAATCCTTCTAAATCGCTTGACTTGTGAACCATTACTTCCTCGAATCCAGACGGGTGTAGTCCCCTAACAGAAGAAATCTTTCGATAACCTATTCTTGCCATTGGAGGCCTGTATTTCCTATTTAGCCTAACTTTGGACTGAAGTCCGCTTGGCTTTCTCCAGCTAGACCTTGCCAGTCTCTTGTACCTGTACCATTCTTGCCTTCTGAAAGCCGGTTGCTTCTTCTTCTGTTTTGCTCTGAAAGACAGGGCCGCGATAGTTTCCTCATCTAAGACTGGCTTTTGTCTTGCAGTGTGAAGATCGTCCCAGTCGTCTTCCTCATCGAAGAAATCGTCTTCAAAGTCATCGTCATCTGTAGATTCGGAATCATCCTGCGAGATGGACTGATCATCATGGACAACCTCTGATTCTGGGATATCCGCCGAATCTTCCTGTACAGAGGAACTCTCAGAAAGTCTCGCTATTAGCTCTGATTTTTTACCTCCGACCTTTAGCCCCTTCTCCCTTAGTAGTTCCTTCAACTCAGGAACGGTCATTGTTTCGAATTCATCAGTCATTTTATGCCCCCTTTGAAACTATGTAGACGCCGTCTTGGAAAACTCTTCTGTCCCTCTTACGAATCTTGCATGCGCGTTCAATATTTGCTGCAGTCTGGCCAACTTTTTCCCTATCGGCCCCCTTGACGGTCACATCGGTCTTATTTTCGACCTTGACCTCAACATCCGAAGGACTCCAGGGGAGCTTAGCAACCCTAGGGACCTTCTCGCCGAAGAGATTGGCGATTACCATCTTATTCCCCTCAACCTTCAAAGTCATGGGGAAGTGACTGTAAACAGCTTGGAGTTTGTACTCAAATCCTTCTTCGACTCCCTTGACCATATTCCTTAGATGTGCTGCCCACGTACCAGCTATGGCCTTGTCAGCCCTACGTGGAAGATCACAAGTGACTTGGATACTTGATGCAGAGCTACTTACTGAGACCTTTGGGTGTCTGAACTCGCGAGCGATAGTTTTACCCTCGTTGGAAATCGTGATGATGTTGCTATCGATACTTACGTTCGATCCTTCTGATAATTTGATGTCATGGATAATCTGGTCTAACTTTGGCATGAATATCAACTCCTCAGAAAATGTATGCTAGAAGGCGTCCTCCGACACGCTCCTCCTTTGCAGCATAGTGATCCATTATGCCTTGATTTGTTGTCACGATTAGTAGGCCAAAATCTCTGGCTGGAAGATATCTTGACTCCCACTTATCAAAGTCAGCCCTCTTGACGGAATGGCGTGGCTTGATTACCCCACACCTGTTTATTGCTCCTATTAGCTCGACTCTGAATGATCCAGCTCTTCCGTCTTCGATTCGCTCGAACTCTCCCACATATCCAGATCTCTGCATGATTTGCAACATCTGCCCTAGTAGTTTGCTTGCTGGTTTCACTGAAACCTCGTAATGTCCTGCCTGCTCCGCATTGAAAATACGGGTGAAAGCGTCGTTAAGTGGGTCATACTGCATTTTTTCACCTCATGAATACTTCTTGAATCCTATTTCCGGGGCCGTGTCTCTGAAGCATTGTCTGCAGAGCCTGAGGCCGTGACGACGAATCATGCCTCTCTTTCTGCCGCAACGTCTGCATCCGACTGATCTACCGATCTTCTCACCGTGATCTCTTGCCATGTTATTCTTCCTCCCCGTATCCTACTATTTTGAGATTATAACTTTTTGAGAACCATGACCTGGACTCTTCAGGACCTACTCGGTGGCTAGCAGAGACCCTTCGTGATCTCTTTCTTCTCCTTGAAACTCTGTGCCCGGGCCTCTCTAGTACCACATTTACATCCATACCGAAGATACCGACATCAGGATCGTATTTCTGACCAGGGAAATCTGTGTAATCAGAGATTCCGAATGACAGATTTCCAGAAGTATCGAAATTATATGTCGGCAGTGTGTGCTGACGAACCCAGAACGCATCTTTGAGGAATGCTTGGATGGTTTCTTCGTCCCTGATAGTGACCTTGCATCCTATTGGGGCTCCCTTTCTGGTTCCAAGATCACGATTGGTACTGGTAGATAGCGTCCTGACCGGAACCATTCCGGTTACCATCTCTAGAGCTTTCTCCGCTAACTGTAGCCTCTGTCCGCCCTCGCCGACACCGATGTTTACGGTAACCTTGGTTATCCTAGGGGCGCGCATTGGATTTACTAACTGACTCATGAGTCACCCTCCGTTGGGATATCTGATTCACTGGTGATGACGAAAACATAGTCTGATATTGTCCCGAAGTCATCAAACTGGACCTCATTGGCCTTTGATGACCTCTTGATGTCACTGCTCCTTACAGTGGCGAACTCTCCGATATGGTTCCCCCCAGTAAGGTATGCCATTGATCCCTCTTCGAACTTAAGGTGGGACTTAACCTCTTGATCTGGCAGAGATATGACTAGAGAATCCCCCGTCTTGTATTCGGGGTTCTCATTGAACAGCATATTTCTACCATCATGGAGGTGAACTTGCGTCCTTGCTCCCTTAATGGTGGTTTTTCCCATTACTCTACAAATCTTGGTAGACGATTCCTTGGCTGGTATCATCCTGTATCTTAGCTTTCCATTGACATCTAGGACGCATCTGTAACTAACCTCGCCTACTGTGAGTACATCCATTAGCCCTACTCCTCTTCCGATGTCGGTTTCGATGCCCCCATCGACCATCACCTGCTTTGAATGCAGTATCTTCTTGGCCTCACGTCGATTCTGGGCAACGCCGAGAATATCTCTTAGAATAACTCCCATGGGCATGCACAGATCAAGGGGATGGCCGCAGGGGTTTGGCTTCTGAATCCATACTGACGACTTTCTTGGAAGCGGCCAGCTCCTTGGCATGGTGAGTCTCTTCATGTGACTGCTGCTCATTCTGAGGCACCCCCACTTGTTCTCTCAATGAGTCTCTTGAGCCTGAGTGTGTCTCCCTCAAACAGCTTGGTAACTACTACGTTTGAAGGGCGAATAGGAACAGCTTCCTCTTTTCCATCGGCCGTAGGCATTGTAAGTCCATCGACAAAGATCATCCCACTGTCGGTATCTACTCTAGCTATTTTGGCAGATATTCCAGCCCTTCCCCTTGGTTGGCCGAGCCTTTTTCCCCTTGTGTCTGATTTGACACTGTTTGGATGGCCAAAGTCGCCTCTGACAACCTCTATCTCATCACCTACTCTGACAGTAACAGTTCTGATATTGATTAAATCTGGATCATCGGTGACTAACCTAGCCCTCATTCTCTTCCTCTTAACGTGCGTAGGTGCGTCGGATTGACTGAGACGCTGTTTACCTGCCTTACTACTTCTTGTCATCTTCACACCTCTCTACACTATCTGTTTCGCAGTTGCGGCTATCCTTGGCCATCTCTCGGCCGCCTCTCTGCTCACTGGCCCCTTGATATCAGAGCCCTGGACTTCACCTCGTTCATTAGTGATAACACAGGCATTATCCTCAAACTGGACCCATGTTCCATCTACTCTTCTGAACGGCCTAGCCTGTCTGATAACTACTGCATTAAACATCTGTCTGCGAGTCTCTGGAGTTCCTCTCTTCACAGTGACTTTTGTCATGTCACCAACACCAGCGGCAGGATATCTCCTAGCCACTCCTCCCTTATTGAGGACAGTGATTAGTTGGACAACCTTTGCACCAGTATTATCTGAGCACTCTAGCTTAGCCATCGAGGGGAGTGCCTTCGTGACCCTGCCAGGAATTCCCTTCATACTTAGGCCTCCTTCTCTATGACACAGAAATTAACTGTCTTAGACAGGGGCCTGCACTCCATGATTCGGACCCTATCGCCAACCTCGACTCCTCCGATACACGATGGTAGATGAGCGGAGTACCTCCTTGTTCTCTTCTCATACCTCTCATACTTTTTCATGTACCTGGTGATTTCTCTTTCAACAACTATTGATCCTGCCATACCAGTAGTGGAAACAGATCCTTCGATGATTTGTCCCCTGACCTTTAGACTTCCATAGAATGGACAGTTAACGTCCCCGTCCCATTCTCCTGCGGGAGTAGCCACATCAACTCCGATATCTCTGATTCCGGTCATCTAGTATCTCCTCCCAATTCTATCCTCTGCCCTCTGAGTGACCCTTCTGCCATTAATGGCCTCTCCAGAGTCAATAGTGAATGTGATTACGTTCTTTGCCAGAGTCATATCACCTGACTCAGTACGTACTAATATTGTCTTCTTGGTCTCATCAAGAACTGTTCCCGTTACGCCTACGAGAGTTGGGTCATCTGAGTCGATAACTGTCAAGTTATGGGAAATCCAAGGAAGATTAATTGCGCTAGACATCATCTTACCTCCACCTTGTACCCATTCTGTTCCAAAACCTTGGCGGCTCTCTTCTTGTGATCCCCCTGAAGCTCTATTGTACGATCTTTGACTGTCCCGCCACTTGCGCACGCTCCTTTGAGAATCTTGGCTAACTGTCCCAAATCTATTGCCGAGTCGTCTATCCCCTCGACAATAGTCACCATTTTCCCATATCTTCTGCGAACTACTGAGATGACTGCCTTCTGTTGCTCTTTGGCGATCTCCTGGCATATGCACACCTCTTGAGGAAGGCCACATGTATTGCATATCCCAGATATCTACTCACCTCCTTTAGTTTCTTGGTTGATCTTTGTGAGTATTCTGGCTATGCTCCTTCTAGTCTGCTTGTAAGAGCCTGAGTTTGATGACGAGCCGCCCAGAGCTTGCTGTGCCCTTAATTGTAAAAGCTCGTCCTTCAAATCGTCCAATGTTCTCATGAGCTGCTCTGAGCTCATCGTTTCGATGTCCCTAGGGCTGACGTGAGACATTCACTCCTCCTCCTTGGTGGGATCTGATTCTATCTCTGCCATCTTTTCTAGAGCGGAATCAATCACTTCCTCTGTTCCGGTGACAGGTTCGGAAGATTCTTCTGCTAATGGTTCTTCATCCTCTGGAATGATATATGCAACATCCTCCAGAGGGGGCAGTCCTACTTCGTGCCTGTCTAGAATGGTGACTTCATGAGGTAGCTTGACACCTGGCCTCATGATTCTTACTGAGCACCCAACAGTACCGAGTTTCTTTACTGCTACAGAGTATCCAACATCCATGAACTGTAGAGCGGTTTCTCCACAGAACTTGATATGCCCCTGCTGGAACTTTTCGACCCTGTGCCTCGCTCCCGTTATCTTTCCACTTAGCGTAACTAGGGTCCCTCTTGCGCCGGCATCCATGATACTCTGTGCAGTACTATGGCCTGCTCTGCGGAAGAACCATCCTCTCTCTAATGAGCTGGCCATTCTACTTGCCATAACTTGGGCGTTCAGTCGCGGCTCTGTAATCTCCTCGACCTCGAGTTTTGGCTCTTGTAGTTTGAAATCGTACTTCAGACGTGTTTCCAGCTCCCGAATTACCTTACCCTTTCTTCCGATTACCCGGCCGACCTGCTCGGCTTGCAGGGTTACTTTAGTTCCCTCCGGGGTCCTCTGGAAGTGGAGGCCTCCGAAACCTGCTCTTTCGGTCTCTCTAAGCAGATACTCTCTGACTAGTTGCCTCTCTACATTTCTATGGATAAAAGTCCTAACTGTATTTTGGGACATCAGAAATCATCTCCTTCATCTTCGTCTCCGAAATACTCCAAAAATATCTCGAGATTAACTTGATAGTGGTTCTTGGGAGTTGCACGACCCTGCGCTCTTGGCCTCCAGTGCCTGGCTATTTGGCCCCTATGCGCCGCTAGATGTGTAATGGTCATATCTTCAGGATCGATAGTATCAAATCTCTGTCTGGCATTCTCCATTGCACTATTAATCAGCTTGATGAATTCCTTTGACGCTTTGTTTGGGTACTTTCCTGGACCCATCTTACCTTTCCTGTGTCCAGCCATGGTATTTCCGCCTCTGCCTCTCCTTGATCTCCTGACGTACGGTATTGCTCTCTTCTTTGCTATGACGTCCTCGAGGTATGAAATTGCATCAGATGCGTTCATTCCACGGAGGGCCTTGGCTATGTGATAGCAGTGCTTGTGATGCATATCGATATTTACGGCCCTAGCAGTAACAAGATTTGATCCCTCGAGCAGTTGGGTATATCCGCTCTGTGAGTTACCTGTTCTCCTACTCATATTTTCACCTACTTCAATGCTACATGCGTCGAGGATCTAGTGGCTCCCACACCTGGTCCAGTGTGCGTAACCGACTTCCTCGTTATCGCGAATTCACCTAGAGAATGCCCAATCATCTCGGGCACTACCTCAATATTGACGAATTCTCTGCCGTTGTGTACTCCAATTTTCTTTCCCACCATCTCAGGCAGAATATACAAGCCTCTACAATGAGTCTTGATAGTGCCCTTTCCATCACTGGATCTAATTTTTTCTAGAAGTTTCTCAGATTCTGGGTTCAGCCCCTCGTACATCCTTACAATGGATCTCTTTGCCCTGGATGGCATTAGGGAAGCTATGCTGATGGCCTCAAAGTCATCTTCAGGAGGCATCAGTGGCATTTCAAGGAGCTGATCAAGAGTGTAGCCCCTCCAGAGGAATTCCTTCTTCCTCCTCTCACTAATCTTGGACCTCCTCTTTCTCGCTTGCCTTCTAGCGAGTTTTGGGGACCTGAATGACTTCTTGGAACGACGTGCCATATCACTCGACCTCCTGTTGCCTTACTCTTCCACGCCCTGTTCTGCGGGGCGCGATATTTCCTACCTTCTTACCAGGAGGGGTATTTCTACTGACTGAGTTAGGACCATGAACAGCTTGATGGTTCCCTCCTCCGTGGGGGTGATCTACTGGATTCATCGCTACACCAGATACAGTTGGGTATAGTTTTCCTCTGGCCTTGGCCCTGTAATGAGCGGCGCCGGCCTTCATAAGTGGCTTTTCTGTTCTGCCGTGCCCTCCAAGCACGCCAATAGTGGCCCTGCAAGTAGACAGCAGTTCCTTGATTCTTCCACTGGGCAACCTGACTCTTACTTTATCTCCAGTTCTGCTCTCAACAGTTGCTGAATTTCCACCGGATCTGGCGAATTTACCACCATCGCCTGGCCTTGATTCAACATTGGATACTGGCGTCCCTTCAGGGATACTTCCAAGAATTGTAACATTGCCTGGCCTTAGCTCGACATTTTCGCCGAACGAAACTGGTTGACCAATCGAGGTTCCTTCTGGAGCGGCCATGTGTCCTTCCGTTCCATCTTCGAACTTGATTTTGGCGAGAGGGGCCGTATGAGCTGGACTGTGAATTAGTCCGACTACCTCCCCAATCTTGTCCTTAACCCTAGGAAGGACATTCGCCGCAGGGAATCGGTGGCTGGAGACCTTGTTCTTAGGACTCGAACCTCGGCGTTGTGAACGTGTTCGCTTACCCATAATATCACCTCATCAGAACGCACCCAGCTTGAGTGCGGCCTCCTCTGCATCGTAACCTTCGGCGAGACGCACGGAAGCGTGCTTGCCGGTAATCGTAATTCTAGTGTTAACTTTAGCTACTTTGACATCAAACAGTTCTTCTACTGCCATTTTAATTTGGGCCTTAGTAGAATCCCTGTGGACAATGAACTCTATTCTGTTGTTATTCTGAAGGAAACCTATGTCAGGATCGGATACCCTTCTGGCTTCGAGAGTCTTCTCGGTAATCCATGGCATCAGGATAATTTCAAATGGATCCGTCATAATAAATCACCTCATTGCCTCTATTGCTTGCTTGGTCCAAACAGTTAGTCTCCCTGGATCTCCGCCGGGAGCTAAATCTTCTGCGCATAGATCCTTGGCAACAACTACGTCCACTCCGGGGACATTGGAAGCGGCCTTGTGCAGGCCATCCCTATTGGAGACGACGAGAAGGATAGACTTCGGTGTTCTCGTCTTCCTTCCCCTCATAGTGCCCTTTCCGGCTCTTATGGATTTTCCAGACTTGGCCCTAGTCAAATCTGCACCAAGGCCCATTCCATCCATCATTGCGATAAACTTCCTTGTAGCGTACTGTAGAGGGATAGATTCGACATCATACTTCTCATCTGACCCCTGTCTTGATTCGGTGTAACCATCGATGATTATCGGGAAGTTAGTACCTTCATCGAATCTATGACCTCTTGCTGAGACCATTATTGGATCGGCGGAGGCTGCTATTGCAGAGTCCCTTGCGGCATTCCTCTGCTTGGAGTTTAGTTTCTGTGACCAATCTTTGTCCACCTTAGGACCGTGAGCACGGCGTCCACCACGTGTGTGTGGATTTTGTGCCCCAGTCCTTTGGCCGGTCTTCCTCATGATTCTAGAAACTCCTCTTCCCTTGCCCCACCATTCGACCGAGTGTTTCATTCCTGGTTGGGGGGCTTTCTTTCCATCATGCTCCCTGTGCCCATATGGCTGACGGCGATTTGCCCTAGATGAATGGACCGCAGAACGAATGAGATCTATCCGGATATCGGATGAGAAAACATCTGGTAGGCTGACAGCCTTTCCTTGTTTGGCCTCTACAGAGAAAGACTCTGCTAGTAACCCGGCATCCAGTTCCTCCTGTTCGACGGAGTTGACCAAATCGTAGACCTTTACCTTCAACTTCAGACCCCCTGTTTACTCGATGTACTGACATAAGTCAATATGACTTCTTGACTATCTGATCTGGGCCTTATTGGGTCCCTGAATCTGAGCATCCTCTTAGATGGCCCGGGAAGGCTTCCCTGAAACAACATGTATGGGTTAGTGACCTCGCCATAATTTAGGAAACCGCCAGCAGGAGTTATTTCCGACTCCCCGGGATTGGAAATTCTAAGTATTCTCTTATTGAGTTCGGTTCTTTGGTGATACCCCACCTGTCCTGCCTGAGGAACCGTCTTCCTAACGTATCCAGTACCGAAGTCACCCAGGTTACCAGCTTGTCGTCTCCTCTTACTATTCTTGTGACTTAGGAGTTTCACACCCCATCTCTTGACTGCTCCCTGCCATCCCTTGCCCTTGGTAACACCAACGACATCTACATCTTGACCGGACTGCCAAACATCAGCTACTGATATTTCTCCCCCTAACCTCTCGGATGCCCAATCGAGCTTGGCGGAGTTGTCACTTCCAGTGAGGCCTACTTCCATTATTTCTGGAGTCTTTCCCGGGACACTCTTAACCAGAGAAGGCTGAGTGGCCACTATTAGTCTAACTTCACACAAGTCTTGGTCCTTTAACGATTCGAGAGCACCCTCGGCAGATCCGCTTCTTGATGGAATTCTGCCCCCTCTCTTGGTTGGTTTCCTACCTTGCTCTGCATCTCTTTCGCCACGGGTCTGGTTAGCAAGCCTTGGCATTAATCCATCTGGACTTGAATCTGATAGATCCGTCCAAGCCTCACCAGCTGTTTGCATACCATAAGGAGTCATCTTGTATCCCCTAACTGCCAGAACAGTCATTGGGGGCGCCTCCACAACAGTTACTGCCTTTCGGACCTCTTGTCCGGCGGAAGTAGAGTTAGGATTAGTGTCTCTCATCAACACGTGAGTCATTCCAGCTTTCCAGCCTGCGAAACCAAGTACTCTGATGTCGGAGTCGGAATTTTCAGGCCATGCTTGGATTCTACCAAACTTTCTGAGTGCCCTCTTGCGAGGGCTAAAGCCCATGCTACCTCGGCGGGGTCTACTCTTGTCGGCCATTCTAATCCTCCATTGTAATTACCGGAATATTGCCGTAAACGGCCTTTTCCCGGGCCAACCACGCCAAGGAGGCACCGTGACACCATGCCAGCTTTCCGAGTGGTCGGCTGGTTCTGAGGTTGCTTTTGCAGAGCCTTCAGGTGTCTGGTACCCCACGTAGTGAGCAGCCTTCCGACAAACATGCCATATATGAACGAATCGGGATAGCAAAAACAAGACTACTCCTAACTATCTCACTGAAACTATTTTCAACCTCTGCGATAACAGGAGTATCCGTGTCACCCTATGTGAGCCATGCTTCGCTCAACGAAGGGGTCGTTGAGGCGAGGGCTTACCAGTTAGAGGCAGTAGATGAAGCACTGACTTGTTCGATGCTCTTGGTAATGCCCACGGCGGCAGGCAAGACCGCGGTGATATGGATGGCTATTGCTGAGAAGCTCGCGGAAGGAGTTGGCAGAGTGATGATGATTGCTCCAACGGTAGGTCTGGTTGATCAACACCTCAGGGCAATAGAGGAAATATTCTCATCTGAGCTGAAGCCTGCTTCGATTACTGGTCAAATTCCTCCTTCTAAGAGAGTCAGTCTTTGGGAATCGTCAAGGCTTATCATAGCGACTCCCAAGGTGGTTGTTAATGATTTCAAAAATGATGTTTTGAAACTTTCAGAGTTCTCACTTCTGGTTGTTGATGAAGCCCATCACTGTACAGGGGAGCATGCAATGGCCTTGGTTTGTGATTCTTATATTTCTTCAAGTAGCTCGCCCCATATCCTAGGAGTGACGGCCAGCCCAGGCCATAGGCCGGATACTGTGAGAGAAATTTGCTCTAGAACTGGTGCGAGTAGAATACACATTAGAAATTCTGACGAGGAGATGCTGAAGGGATATCTTTCAGAGTTAGAAATAAGAGAGATTTCTGTGAGAGTTCCCGATGAGATGAGGGATCTGGCTCAACCTTTCGTCATCTGGCAGCAGGGTATCGTGGATAGGCAGAGGAGGCTTGGCAGATACATTTTACCCGGGATGGTGAGCTTTGCTGGACTATCCAGTGCAATGGACAGATCAAAGTCTGCAATTGGCAGGGGCGAGGTCAGCGGGTACCAGTCAGTCTCTCAGATTGCTGTTGCTATGAGATTACATCATCTAATCAACTGTCTAATGAGTCAGGGAGTATCTGCATCTAGGGAGTACTTGGATAGATTGGAGAATGGAGATGACTCGAGTAAAAAATCGGTCAGAGATTTTCTTAGAGACCCAAGAGTAAGAGACCTCCTGGGCAAGCTAGAAGGGATGGATGAGATACACTCAAAAATCGGTGCTGTGAGGAGGATGATAAGAGAGAGGCTACGCAGGGATTCGAGTAGTAGAGTTATTGTTTTCGCTAATTACAGAGATACTATATCGTCCTTGGAGGCCTCACTAGATGGTCTTGAAAATGTGAAAGCAGTTCGTTTTGTCGGACAATCATCGAGAGGAGGAAGGCAGGGCCTTTCTCCAAAGAATCAGGTCGGCGTTCTAGAGGAGTTTAGGAGTGGTAGTGCGAATGTCCTTCTGGCCACATCTATAGGAGAGGAAGGGCTCGATATCCCCTCTGCTGATCTGGTAATATTTTATGAGCCCGTTTCAAGCGAAATACGTACTATACAGAGAAGAGGGAGAACTGGGAGGAGGCGTCTTGGAGAAGTCATTGTTCTAATTGCCGAGGGAACTAGGGATGAAGGGGCGAAGGCGGCCGCTGTAAGAAGAGAAGAAAATATGCAGAGGGCAGTCTATCGAGTTAGGAGAGGCCTTCCTAGAGTGCATCACTCAGATTTATCAAATCTCGGTAGCTTTGTGGTTAGTGATGGAGGTAGCGAGCTATCGGCCAGTGAATTTGTAATCTTCGAAAGAGAAAGGAGAAGGCGTCAAATTTCCGAAACTGATTCAACTTCTGCTCAAGTTGACGGCGTATCGAGTAAAAATCTGCCATCAGACAAAATAAGGCCACGTGGCCAGTATGGCCTAGATGATTTCTAAGGCCATTAGTCCCCTATTACGGCTATTCGGGTTCTTAATTGTGCAAACCTAGTATTGTGATTACCGAAGGCGAAAGAGAGTAGCTCGGTCAGGTGTATAACTGGGATGTTTGTAATGATTCCAGTAGCCCTAGATGCCTTTCCCTGATATATATCAAGTATTGAATGGGAGAGATTGCAGGCACTCACGATAATATCGGCTCCCTCTTCCTTGGCCTCGGAGATTACAGCCGCGGATTGCCTTAGGACGGTTGGCTCCTCGGAGAAAATTCCAGGGGCGCCGACACTCAGAACTCTCCCCTCCCAGTCAATTGGCTTCCCTCCAAGCGATTTTATCAATTGCTCAAAGTAATCTGGATCATTTACGCTATCTCCTCCGCACGCGCCTTCCATTTGGAAGTAAGGACTGTAGTAGGCGGCAACTCGGAAGTCAAACTTATTGACAGCTAATTTTTCCACCTTATCAAGTCCTATTTCATCAACTAAGACGTGTAGAAGGTGGTGAACCTCTGTATCTCCAGAAAATTCCATACCGCACGTTTTCGTTAGGACGTCGTTGATCTCCTTCATCAGAATATGATCGGAACGTAGCTTTTTTAGATCCTGTTTCAAGTTTCCAGCTGTCGCGGCGCAAGGAGTAAGGATATCTAGGCCATGCGACTCTGCCATTGCGAATGTCCTGGCATTCAGTGCTAACTGTAGTCTTTGGTTAGCTTGCTTGATTATTCCAGCTCCACAGGATGTGGCACCCTCCAACAGAGTTAGCTCAAGACCGAGATTTCTCGCCACTGCATCCATGGTATCTGCTACTTCTGGCGAGCCACTATGGGCAGCATTGCCTGGATGGTAAGCGTATTTCAGAGGCATCAGAACCTACCATCCATTTCATTGTAGATGGCTACAACCTGATGATGATTGACTACGGAGGAATTAAACTGTCTCGGCATTTTTCCTATTCCCGCAGGTGGAGCTACCATTCCCAGTAAATTATTGAGGATATTTCCCCCAGTTCTGGTGAATCCAAGGACCATTCTCGCGGTAACTCCTGAGAATAGATTACCAAGGAGGCCAATTGGACCCAGTACTTGCCTGTAGAGAACTGTATCGTTTACCTTTCCGCTACTCTTCACTGTCCAGCAGTACCACCATACATGCTTACCCAGCTTGCCATTGAAGGAGTCGTTCTCGATCGCACTAGTCCTTGCCTCCAGTAGACCCTCTGGTACTGATTTTGAGTATCCATCTCTCCTGAAAATAGGAGCCAGGTCGGTTTCTGCTTTGATGCCGTTGCTTGAACCCAAAATTGAGTCTAGTTCAGTCATCCTCTCGGGAGCTGTCCTTGGATCATTACGCCTAGCCCATGTGCTCGCAAGAACAGCTGGCCCGAGGAATCCATTTGCATACGGGACGGCATCAGAACTCGAGTGAAGAAGGGGTGCGCTATCATAGTCGGCAAGAGAGTGGATCCTGAGTGCTGTAGATTGGCCCATAGAACCAATGACTCCTTGGGGGGTCTGAATTCCCTCTCTAGTAGCGGCCACCATCCATGGCTTGGAAGATTCTCTCTTTCTTTCCAGCGCCCAGTGATCGACTATTAGATCCCTGATGACTTCAGATCCCGGGATTGGATCTATCCTTAGCTTCAATGAGTCCTCCCTAGATGTTACTATGCTATCGATTCTAACTCTTCCCGGCAATAGGAGTCTCCCATTGACTGTGATCGCTGTTGTTGGATCGTCATCATTGCCGTCCCTGAAGGCTAATGAGCCGTCATGGCCTTCTTTGATGGCTCTTAAGGCCTCTAAGACAGAAAGATGACCTGGAATCGAGCATGCCCATGAGTCCCTCCCAGTGGCATTATCTGACGGGTCGAATCTGAATATAGAAATCTCTACTTGGATTGACTCGGCTTCAATCACTGGAACTGTGAAGCCATCTTCTCCTCCCGCCCCAGCTGAAGACCCACTGGCGAACTGTGCAATATCTTCGACCATATGCTCGAAGAACTGCCCAGTACTGTCAACAGCGGCGAGAGCAGGAAGGGCCTTGAGAGTCCATTCGGATGCTGGAGCATCGTAATCGACATCGCAATCTATACGTTCGACTATTCTTGTAGCGCCCAGCTTTTCGAATAGTCCATCCCATTCCTTCCCGGATTCACAAAATAATTCATAGCTTGTGTCGCCGAGAGCGCAAACTGCGAAATGGGTGCCTTCGAGTCTAGCAGCCGCACTGGAGTTCGCGAATTTCCAGAGTTCCTCTGCATTGTCTGGTTGTTCTCCTTCTCCCCATGTTGAGCAGACGATAATCACTCTCTTTTTGGAGGATAGAGAATTGAAATCAAACCCATCCATGTCGTGAACATTACCCTCCAAGCCATAAGACCTGGCGACCTTTACTATCTTTGAAGCCAGTCCCTCGGCATTTCCTGACTGAGAACCGAATAGGACATCTAGAGACCTATCTCCAGAATTTAGGAAGTCTTCCAGCCCTCCTTCTGCAGAAGTAGTATCTTCGGACATACAATCACCTACCAGCCGTAGGCTGGATAATGTTTCCAGTAGACGCCGATTATTGAATATGATGCTTCGGACTTCTCGAAAGAGCTGCTTAGATATTGGATATACGGCCTACATGTCCAATCCGTCGAATTCGCCTGCTCCTCCGGGAGAAGCCCCCCTGCTGGAGATGACATCATCTATCCTTAGTATCATAACTGCAGTCTCAGATGCACTCTGAATAGCCTGTTCTACTACCCTACTTGGCTCGAGGACCTGAGACTTACTCATATCAGCGACCCCTCCCTCGTAAACGTTAACACCGAAGTGGCTTTTTCCTTCCGAATGAGCTTTTCTGAGATCTATTATGGTATTAACTGGATCCAGCCCAGCATTTTCTGATAGGGTTCTGGGAATTACTTCAAGAGCCCCGGCGAAGGCCTCTACTGCCATCTGTTCTCTTCCGCCTATTCTTTCAGCATATGACCTGAGATCTCTACTAATTGCTGCTAAAACTGAGCCCCCGCCAGTCAATACTGACCCATCTTCATGTGCCACCGCTACAACTCCGACTGCATCGTCGAATGCTCTCTTTATCTCATCGACAACGTGCTCGGTCCCACCTCTGATCAGCACTGATACGCTCTTGGCTTCGGGACATCCTTCAATAAATACCATATCAGAGTCGCCAATCTTCTTCTCCTCGACATTTGCCGCTGCTCCTAAATCATCTGAGGTCAAATCATCAATGTTAGTCACAATCCTTGCCCCTGTAGCCTTTGAGAGAGCCCCCATATCGCTCTTCTTGGCCCTTCTAATAGCAAAAATTCCTTTCTTGGACATATAATGCTGAGCAAGATCATCTATACCTTTCTGACAAATTACAGTGTTCGCACCTACGGACTGGAACTTCTCAACTAGTGATTTGAGATATTGTTCTTCTTCATCAAGGAATTGCGAAAGCATGTTAGGATCGGTAATCTGTATCTTTGCATCTACCTCTGTCTTCTTGACCTCTATGGCTGAATTAATTAGTGCTATTTTGGCCTCTGAAACAGATTTTGGCATTCCACTGTGGACTCTCTCCTTATCCAACACGATTCCATCGATTAAGGCGCTGTCCCTAATTGAGCCACCTTGCTTCTTCTGAATTTTGATATCATCGACATCAACCATATTTCCTTCTGAGTCCGACTGAGTCACAGCAATAACCGCCGCAACGCTAATGTCGGAAAGGAAATCTTTGACAGCCCCAGCGCTTTTTCCGGTCAAGGCAGTCTTAGCCACTTCTTTGAGAATTTTCTCATCTACTTTCAGAGCATGAGACTCAATCAAATCAGAAGCCTTCTCTGAGGCCAGCCTGAATCCCTCGCAAATTACAGTCGGATGAACATTCTGATCAATTAGGTCCTCGCTTCTCTTGAGAAGTTCTCCTGCGATGACTACTGCACTAGTTGTACCATCATAGCAATGCTGTTCCTGAGTTTTTGCAATTTCTATGATCATCTTGGCGGCTGGATGCTCTATGTCCATTTCCTTGAGAATTGTGGCGCCATCATTCGTAATCACAACATCCCCCATGCTGTCAACAAGCATCTTGTCCATGCCCTTGGGCCCTAACGTTGACCTCACTGCATCGGCGACTGCCTTAGCAGCGGCAATATTGTTACTCTGAGCGGACTTGCCACTAGTTCTCTCAGTACCCTCTTTTAATATGAAAATTGGTTGCTGTCCGCCATACATCTGCTTAGTCTCCTTATTCCTAGGGACTGCCCACCTAAGGGGGGGTCATAAGGGCTCGCACTGGCCTAACCAGTGGTTTTCTGTCACTTGTCGTTTTGTTGGTCCAGCCAGCTCTTGCCGTAGTGGGCCCATTGCTCCATTGTCCACCCCTCGGGAAGTCCGGTTTCGGGAATTGGCGGTGTCTCGACTGAATTACTCTCAGGCCCCTCTCCGGGAGTCTCCACAGGAGTCTCCTCAGCTTCCTGTTTCACAGTAATAGGAGGGGGAGACTGTTCAAAAATTTCCTTAGTGCCGCCATACATTGAGTTAGCGATCTCGTCGGAAGAAGGCAAGGGAGGAGTACTGGGGAGACTTCCATAAGTCCACTCACTACCCGTGACGGACATCTCATAGTCGTTGAGGGACGTAATCTCTTCAAGAGGGCCCGTGGCAGACCTCATTGTCCTTAGCGTTACTACAAGTATTGCCACCACTGCTACCACGCCTGCTAACAAAAAGAGAATGTTTCCTCCAAGCCACGCCGCTTCTTCTGGTGTTGTTCCCTCATCTATGGGAACAGGTCTGAGAAGGGTTATCATGACTGTTCTGGATATCTTATCTATATCGGAATCCACATCCAGAGTCAGTTCAAAGGTCATTGAGTTCTCCGCAAGCGAGTCCAGGTTTTCATCAGTGACCTCGAGAGTGACAACAATCAGCCTAGTCGTATTGACATCCAAAACGAAATCCCTATCTTCTTGCTCGATTCTAGCATTGACTATGTTGAAGAAAAGATCTGAGTCCCTATCGACATCGGTTCTAATCAGTTGGGCATCAGTGGGATGATCGTTCTTTACAGAGAATGTGAGTTCGATGTCATTATCTTGCTCTGAAATTGTAACATCATTAGGAGGCAGGAGAACAATCCAACCCTGGTCGCCCACGTGAAATTCAGCTATACCTGTCCCAGATACAGAGGGAGACCCAGAAGGGGAGGCTTTGCTAGTGGCTATCATTGAAATTGTCCTATCCCCGAAAGCGTCGTCACCGAATGAGTAGGTTACAGTGACATTGTATGAGCCTCCAGAAGCAATGAATGGGGTCCTAAGTCCCTTTGAGTCGGAAACTAGGTTCATGGCCTCAGTTGAAACATCGGAAAGATGGTCGAAGTCGATATAGAAAGCGTCGTCGATATTCCCATTATTCGTCACTTCCCAGTTTACAGTTCTTGGTGCATCTCCGCCCCTGAATACCTCTTGAAGCATGTCCAGATTTTCAACTTCAACAAGGTGAGTCTCTGGAATTGTCAGGTACACCCTCTTGGTCTGTTCAAACGTTGGATCCGATACACTTCTAGCAATTATCTTGATCTCATATGTCTCTGGCTCTAGACCATAGGGCATTGGGAGCATTAGGAAGAAAGTTGAGTCTCCTCCGAACGGAGTAATTCCCAAGGTCCTATCCGTATTCAGGGATGCCCCAAGTCTCCAATTAGCGTCCAAGTAGAGGTCGAAAGCCTCTTCTGAATTACCATTGTTAACCAGTAGCACCTCTATCGACCTGAAAACCCCATCTGCTGGTGCCTCGAACTGTGTTACGAACGGCATCACCTCGATATCGTACATAACTGGAACTTCTATCTCGATCATTGGCGTGGACATGAATTGCGCGGGAGCTCTTCCACTGGCAATAAGTGTGATTTGGTATATCCCCGGAGAAATTTGATCGGGAGTTAGAATCTTCGCAAACAGGTCTAGTTCCTCGTTAATTGATAGGTCTAGACTGGTCACCACAGCCCCTTCTGAATCATACCATTCGACATTTTCTGGGCCCCAATTTGTATCAGCAAAGGATGCCCCTAGGTTCCAAGTGGCTATTTGATTACCAGTATTCTTGAACTTCATTGGAATTGTGGCATTGGCTCCCGGGAGGATGGTAGCGTCGGGATAAGCTAGGGTCTCGGGCTCTAGCTTACAGGAATAAGCTGCTTGAACAGAGAGGGGGATCCCCCTTACTTCGGGGAGACCAAGGGTTGCCTTGGTTGAATTTGTGGTACCGTCATTGATATCGACATACCACATCATTTCCTGTACTATCGCCCCATCGGGAATCGTAATATTGAACCAAACGTCTGTGGTTTCTAGGGCCTTAACTACGTCTGTGACGACGAAGTTATCGTGATCCACGGGATTGTTTGAGTCTATTCTTATTGGGTATCCATACATCCAAGATTGGTTGGTTACCTCAGTGTAGAGCCTCAGGGTAACATCGACATATCCGTTATTGGTAATTCTACAGTGGAGAGACTCCACTTCCGCTGGAACCACTAAGTATGCATTAGGGAGGGGATCGTCACAATCGACGTCTACAGTGTACTGTGGGACTCTCTCTATGGCAAATATCAGGAACGAGTCGATTGCTATTCCCCCGGATGCTTGAGAGCTATCTGAATCGAATCTGAATGCGAGATTGTACTCCCCAGTTCGGTGCAACCCCGTCATATTCCAAACACTCATTGACCAGTCATAATCTATAGGCGAGAGTCCGGCGGATGTATAGTTGAAAGATTCAACCGATGAAGACGCATCGGCTTCAATACTCACAGAATCTCCAGGCCCCATCCCCCCCCATGCATACGTAACCATCTGCATAGAGAGATAGTCAAATCCCCTAAGGTTCATCTTGCAGAACCTTGAGCCATACTGTTCGGATAGTGAGAGATCCTGTATTCCATAGCCTAGTCCATGTCCGGGGTCATCGCAGTTCTCGAAAGGTGTAAACCAGCCCCACCAAAGTCTGTCGTGCCTGTTGCTGGCATAATCAGAATCCTCTCTAGCAACTCTCCAATGTTTATCGCCCTCAGCGGAATCATCAGAATCAATCATCCTCCAGTGACCATATGTATCTGGATCAGAAGATAGTGAGCCATCTGCCTCATAGCCTCCACCTACCCAGACCGGCTGGTTTGCGTAGGGCACATTTGGACAGTCGTTAGCACCGTCGCCGTCGGTATCGCCGCAGAATCCATTGTCCATGGAATCATGCCATATTGCCACGGGCATTAATCGAGTTAGCTGGTTATTGTCTTGGTTGTCATCCGCTAAGCCCCCATCAACCATACCCACAAGTTCGATCCCCCCCGTTAAGAGGCCTTGACCATCAAGTTCGCTGTGTGACATATTTGGAACCCACGTAATTTGTTGGACCACTGACTGTTGTCCCGACAATGTCATGTTAGATGTGAACTCATCTATCATGAAGCCGACTGGATGCCAAATCTGTAATGATGCTTCAGCATAAGCTGGCTGACTAGAAGTGCCTGCTTGAGTGAATGTGATCTCTATTTGTATTTCTAGGCCCCTGATAACATATTCCTGAATGCTACCGTCAGGTTGACTCCATTCCATGGCTTGATTGGAACCGGTTCCGAACTCTATTGATGTCACCTCGAAGTCTATCAAAGATGCCTTAGCTTGCACGAGTGACTCGTCATCCAAATCAAGCTGGTTACTGCTCGCATACAACGGAGCCATGGAGGTCACCAGTAACAATGAACAGAGTAGTAGGGGAGTGAGGACACGCATACTAACATAATTGGGGGCTTAGCTGCATGTATGAAGGTTGGGACATTGCGTTCAACTTGAGAATAAACTGAGTTGGGTCTCTTGATAACGTGGAATAAGCCGGTAGAATAGAGGCATACTTAGTGAAGAGCTTATGTTGGTTTACGCATGCGTTAATTCATGAGTGGGGATCAGTCACTAAAGAATAGGCTGACTCTGTCTCTTCTAGTTCTGTTGCAAGTCACGCTAATACCTATTTTCGGATTCTCTACCAGGTACCTTTTTGAAATCGATAGCAAAGGTTTCTCGGTCACGGTAAAGACGAATCTTATCGAATGGATAGTGGTTTCAGGAATATTGTATGGCCTTTTCTCACTCTTTCTAGCAATGGCTCTGGGTGGCTTCAGACCTTATTTTGTGATAAAAAGAGGAGGTTTGGCTTCTTTCCTAGGCCTCAGAACCAGGAGTGGGGATCCCGAGCTGGTCGATAGGTCGAGGCTGTCAGTCAGTTCTAGTCCATACGGGAAAATGGCGAGATTGGTGGACAAGAGAGTAAGTAGGGACGGATATGATTTGATTGCCGTACATGGGGGTCTGCAATTGATTGCTGTGCCCCTGCAGATCCTATTGATTGCCGTTCCACTAGCTATAATCGAAGGATTTCCAAGCTCCCTAATCAAACCAGGCACAGCTTTCGAACTTGGCATGGCTGGATATCTGGCTTCATTGTGGTTGGCAATGAAGATACAACCACTTATTTCCAATCATTTGGTAGGTTTCGCTTCTGTGCTGAGGACAGTAATATGGAGGTTCTCAATTTTTTCTTGGGTCCTCCCAATTATCATATTCTGGTATGCGGCTAGAATGCTACTAGAGGCCTCATTGGGCTGGCTAGAACTGGACTATGCCGATTGGAATGATTTGCAGATTGATGCCATGGTTCTGAACTTAATCTCGCCTGATGCAGAAATACCAAAAAGTGCCGTGATAGATTTCCTGATAGCCATCTCAGTTCTTCCCTTGGCCACATTTACCTCGATTTCAGTGCTTGGTGGCTCTAATGGGGTGCCGGATTGGATGCTTGAACCAGAAGATCGTTTAGAAAATCTACAGATGGATTCACTGGAAGCACCTAAGTCTGAGGAAGGTGACGCTATTATCCCATCTCAAATAGACGAGGAGATATTTTCCACCCCTGATAACGGTCATGATGATTCGGAGGGGATAGCCCAAGGGGGAATGATAGATTTACCATTCGAATTATTCGGGAGCGATAGGGAAGACTAGGTCAGAGGTCTGGTTTAGAAGGTACCAACCTGATCCGATGACCATTCCGAACATTATTGGATTTGGACCGGACCCCAATAACTGAGAACTAGCAAAAATTAGAATTAAGAGGCAGAGGGATATTTCAGCCATAACCCCTCTAGATGTAAAAAGGGTAGGGATATACCAAGATATGATAACGGAAAACAGAAGGGTGGCTAATGAAATCAAGTTGAGCCCTCAGAAATCCCCACGTAGGCCTGCCAAGATTTTCTCTACCCTATCCATGCCTCTGGATATGTCCTCCCTAGAGATGGTGTATGCGAATCTAAGGTGACCCTCTCCCGCTGATCCGAAAGCCGTACCCGGCGAACAAAGAACTCCTCCTTCAAGTAAGGCCATAGCGACTTCTTCACTCGACATCCCGGGAACATCGACCCTAGGAAAAACATAGAAGGCTCCAGTCGGGATATTACAGGATACTCCTGGAATTGCATTCAACCTCTCACAAATTAGGTCTCTTCTCTCCTTGAATTCCTTGCACATTGACTCGGGATACTCTGGGGCCTTCTCCAAGGCCTCGAGAACCGCATGTTGCATGGCATCATTACTACATGCGGTGACATAATACTGCATTTTCGTCAATTGTGACATGGCTTCTTTGTCTGGTGACAAAAGATAACCTATCCTCCATCCAGTCATTGCGAAAGTCTTGGAGAATGATTGGACCATAATCACCTTGTCGTAGCCAGCCCCGATAAAAGAGACGTGTGGGGCATCGTAAACAATCCTGTCATAGACCTCGTCAGTAATTATCCAAAGGTCGTGCTTGACTGCAAACGCAACTAGCTCGTCTCTTTGCTCGGGATTGACGTTGCCCCCCGTTGGATTGCTGGGGAAGTTGTAAAGAATGGCTACTGTGGAGTCATCAACCCTCTTCTCCAAGTCGTCAATAGTTGGGACAAAGCCATTCTCGAATTTACAGGGGTAAAAATTTGGAGAGCCCCCGCATATCTCCACATCTGGCGGGTAGAGTGGGAAATATGGTTCGGGGATCAGCACATTATCCCCTGGATTGACCAACGCGAGGAATATGTCCAGAAGTCCGTTGGTCCCACTCATTGTGATGCAGATATTTGATTCGTCAAGTCCCGGCACTAGATGGTGCCAAAGTGATGCTATCTTTGCCCTCAGATCCGGATGTCCAGCAGTAGTGGTATACTTGTTCCTACCGTCCCTCATGGCCTTATCAAAGGCCTCTATCGCGAGTTGTGGTGGCTGGAAGTCTGGCTCTCCTAATCCGAACTGGATTGTGTCGTCTCCTGCCATGTCAAACATGCGCCTTACCCCGGTTGGCCGAATGCTGTTCGCCCGGTCAGAGAAGCGCACCATGTGCCCTTGAGAGGCGGCCTAGGTTTTGAAGAAGGCGGAAGTATGCCCTCCTTATTTCTCGGATGTAGGGTCAATTATCTCGGCATCGATTATGTCGAGATTAGTCTCATTACTGGCTTTACTAAGTAAATTCTTCACGATTCCTGCGGCCGCCAGAGGGGAAATGGAGCGAGTTATGACTATGGATGATGCCCAACCTAACGAAACTAGGACTACGGCGCCTATCATTACAGGAGATATTGGCAGGGAATTGGATGAGGACCCGGTTGTATTGAATGTATAGAACACGGGGAGGGAGTGCGATTGTCCCGAGACGGCGTGAACCTCCACAGTATGCTCGCCTGCTGACATTCTCTTGGCATCTAGTATCACGTGCCAATTAAAGGGAGTTAGTGCTCCGATTTCCGAAGGCGTTTCTGAGTATGTTGCCTCTGACCATTGACCCTCGTCAATTCTAAACTCTACCCTGTCGATGGCCCCTTCTTGACCCCATGCATGACCAGTTACATTCAGAAGTCCGCCATTATCAGCTGGCAGTGTGGCGTTGAGTAGATGATTTTGGAGTGTTTCCTGAATTAACTGGGTCTGTCCGCTTTCTCTGAGGAAAATCGCCAGTTCAACGGCCGCCAATGCATCTACCATCCCATAGCCAAACTCGCGATTCCAATATGGGTCTATTCCTATTTCACTGGGGTCGCCGCGGCGTTCGGATGTGTGCTTGAGAATCTCCTTTATCTGAAGGGGTGTTAGATTCTCATTGGCCTCCCAGATGAGTGCCACTATTCCCGTTACGGCAGGGGCCGCATATGATGTGCCACTGCCCCTTCCAGTATACGTATTGTCAGAGGCGTCCCCCCCGACGAAATTATTGCACCCGCCACTTGAGACGCATCCCTCTGCTTGAACGATATTTGTCCCGGGTGCGCTAATCTCTGGAATTAGCTCATTCAGTGGATTTTGATCACCATTATCTTTTCTTGGGCCTCTTGAGGAATAGCTGGCTATAGTGTCATCATCTCTATCTACGGTGTTCTGATCGTCAGTAGAGGCGACTGTGATTGAGAGGGACGATGCGCTCATTCCTGAAAGTCCATCATTATTTTCGCCGTCATTTCCGGCGGCATTTGATACAGCGACTCCTAGCTCCATGGCCTCATCCAGAATCCTGCTATGCATGTCCGTACCGTCTGAACCGCCATCTTCGTGACTGGTAATTCCCCATGAAAGGGAGATGATATCTATACCGTGATTTTCCTCGGCTACTCCCGGCCACGCGTCGTCTCTATGATCTACTATCCATTGTAGGCCATTCATAGCTGATTCATAGAACTCCTGCTCTAATGCATAATTCTCAAATGGACCAGCGCCTACATCCGTCCCTATCCTGACGTCAACAAGCATCGAGTCTGGCGCGGAGCCGTAGTAATCTGTCTGGGCTCCATCGGCGTCTATTCCGCTCGCGCTAGCCATCCCCATGCAAGCGGTACCGTGTTGATTGCCATCGTCTGGATCAAAAGATCCGTCGTCTTGTCTGCCTCCGGCCAAGATACATTGTGGATCGGAGTGCACGAAACATACAGCGTCATACCCAGCTACGAATTTCCCACTTAGGCCAGGATGTTCATTGTCTACTCCTGTATCCACCATAGCAATATTCATGCCATTGCCAGTCACTCCCAAATCCCATGCCCCCACAGGATACTCAGTTGAGTTTCTTGCTTTTACTGATGGCGTTTGAATGTCCCCGTAGAATTCCAGAGTGCCATATCTCTCCACCATTATGACACCTTCTATTTCTACCAAATCCCAGATTTGAGAAGCATTGACATCTCCCAGTAGCAGAGCGTTGACGATAGGTAGCTCAACATTCACGCCATAACCCAGTGAGGAAAGGTGGTCGATGTCACTTTGCAAAATAGATCTCGAGTACGAGAGACCGATATTTACACTGCCTTCTGCCGATTGTAATGAGTCATGTATCCCATTTCTGTCTCTGTCTAAAGCTGTGTGAGACCACCAATCAATATCTACGTCCCACCAAACTGGAGCTTGTTGGGGGGCACTGTCCACGTGTCCTGCCTCAATTTTCTGAAAGTCATTAAATCTGCTTGTAACTATCCCTTCATCCATCCCAGGAGCTGCGATACTGCCAGCCAGAGGCACCATCAGAATAATGACCAGGAAAACTGCGATAGAATGACGGCTCATCTAACTCGGCGGGACGGCTTTCACCCATCAAGTAAGCGCCTCTTGGATTCGGTTCAAATCGAAGATTGAGGGGTTAGATGGTGGGGGCACTGGGATTTGAACCCAGATCAGCGGGTGTCTCCCACTTTAGCGTGCACCCGGCAAGCGCACGCTCTCGG
>MDTC01090946.1_pt1 | contig 29573 bp, 29 predicted proteins | sample 811181 | NCBI WGS metagenome assembly MDTC01 (sample SAMN05326644, study PRJNA326480) | marine metagenome | isolation source: seawater | place: Pacific Ocean: North | collected 2011 | reverse complement strand
GTTTTATATATTGCGAATCCATTGTATGCTGAAATACAATAAATACTATTACAATTTCTAACAGTTCTTAATTTATTATGAATATAACGTTTCATAAGTGATATAGCTTTCTTTGAATTTTTTCCAAATCCCCAACAATGATGTTTATAATGATCAATTAAAACAGCCCACATATCATAGAAGGGTCTTCTATTAAATGTAATACAATCCCAATCATCATCATCAAAGTTATTTATATAATTGTTAATGAGACGAATATCCCATTTATACATGTTAACATCATCACAATCAATCATTATATGGTAGTCTACGTTCGTGAGTTTTGTGTATAAAATATTAATACATTCATTTCTGGCATTAGAAATTCTGACCGTTCTAAGTGGATGTTTGTTATCAATAGTACTAATGTATGTATCTTCTTTATAAATTTTCTGATAATCAAACAATAATGATTCTGTATTATCTGTACAATGGTCATAGCAGAAAATACAAGATATCTTATAATTATTATTTTCTCTAAGCAATGATATATTCCTAAATATGTATGGCAAATATCTTGCGCAATTTCGAACTGGACAACAGAAAGCTATATGATACACCATATATATGTGATAATAATTAAAAAATATTGTAAAAAAACATGGTTGCACATAAAGACAAAAGAAGAGCAGCTGGGTGGAAATATGATAAACCTCATACAGCAGAAGAGAGAAAAGAACTATTAAAAAAACATGGTAAGGATTGCTTTTTAAGACCAGATGAATTAAAATACCCAATATGTAACAAAGAAGGTGAACCTGATTGTAGAGGTATTATTGCTGCAAAATTTTGGGCAGATGTAGCAGAAACAAAAGCAAAGAAAGCAAAGAAAACAAGAAAGAAGAGACCATATAGTTTTAAAAAGGTTTCATCAAAAGCAAAAAGAATAGGTAAGAAGCTTGGTTGTGTTGCATTCAAAGGAGGTAATAAGAAAAAAGATTAACGGTCTAAATACCAACCATATATGTGTGATTCTTTTAATTTAGGGACAACTAAGTTGGATGGTTTACAATAAATATATGAAATAGATTGGTCCCATATATTTGTTGGAATGGTTAATTGTGGAACAGCTATATATTCATGTTTTAATAATGCACATATATTTGCCAATATTGTATTCAAATCATTCTTTTTCCCCCAAAACCATTTAATCTGAGCAACTTTATGATTTTGAGAGTCTATAATCGTTTCGATTGCAATTGTAAGAGATTTGTCGTATATATTAATGAATTTCATACCATTATTTTGTAAATATTTGAGATAATTCTTTCTTTGTGTTATTGGTACATTTAGCCAAGGATGTGTAGGATAATTATCATACAAAAGAGAATCATATGTTGCTATTTGTAGTTTATTCAGTATTTTGTTTGTATTGGGTTTAACTTTAGTCCAGTAAATAATTGATAGTTGATTGGGTATTGATAGCTTATAACTGGTTGAAAACAATCCAAATCCACCATGTGGAACTACAGTATTAGCGGTTTTCAATATAATTTGATTAGCAACTCCTTTATTTCTGTGGTTTTCCATAACATGAAGATTATTACCAATATAAAGAGTGTAATTTAGATTGGGTATTTTCCAAGGTATGAATATTAATGTGCCAATAATATTGTTTTGATATAAAGCATTACAAGTCATTGAATTCAATGTATCTTGATTATTTTGAATTGAATATGTATATTTTGATGAATGTCTTAGAATGTTATGATGTAAATCAGAAAGGTATCCATAATTGGGTGTAGAATGAGATATATATGTATATAGAATGAAGAATAGTATAAGAATGATGATAACCATTAGTAATAGTGTAATATGTATTTTAGGTCTATTGGCATACACTAAATATGTTATCTAATTTATGGTTCGAAATCAAAATTGTCTTGTATATGAATTATTTTCTGGAGTTGGGTTCTGTAATCAATTATTTTCACTTGATACAGCTATATATTTGGCAAATATATCAAATAGAAGACTTATTTTGTTAATAAGACACCCATTATGTCATATAGGGCATGCGAATTGGGAGTTTGGAGAAGTAATGAATTTTTTCGATGTAAAATATAAAGAACATTTAAAAAATGGAATAGAGATTTTTTATGGTAACAAGGCTCTTTTAGAGTTAGAAAATATCCAAAAGCAAAGATTAAAAGTAATAAACCTTGGTAATTTTTCAGGTATAGTATTTGTAGATGAGAAAGAGAAAAGCAAGATGAATTCAGATTATTTATCATTTAGGAAAGAACACATACTTGATTTTTCCAAATTGAGAGATAAATACATTATGTTTACGAGATCAAACGCAAGTCGTTGTTTTTATAACTTTTACACTTCAGAAGAGAATTATATAACAATGTCAAAGATTTGTGAATCATTAACAATTTTGGCTCCACATATAAGAAATATTTGTCAACAAATAAAATTGCCAAATAAGTATATTTCAATCCATTTTAGATTTGGAGACCTTAAACATAGTCCCGAAAATATAGAGGGTTATTTCACAGGTAAGTTCCAATCATTAATGGACCAGCTTATCTTATTTAATCCTGATAGAAGTCTACCCATCTATATTATGGCCGATAGAAAAGACACTCAATTTTTTAAGAGATTGAGTAATGAAAATTTCAAGTATATATTTACAGATGATATAACAAAAAGATATAAAAGTCCACTAAAAAGAGATAATGTATTTCATTTTCTGATAGAAAAGTATATTTGTGAACAAAGTGATATATTTATCGGTTCTGAAGGTAGCACTGTATCGAACCAAATACAATATGTACGTCATCTTGAAGGTAAAGCTTGTAATTTGTATGTAAATAAGGAGGTGTTATATAAACATAATAAATGTTCCTGGAAGTTAAATAATACCGGCGCAACAGGGATTGGATGGAAACTATATTTTAGAGACAATGTATATGACCATTTTTTAAAGACAAATATGATAACATTAACAAATGATGGTTATATTCATTATACACAAAATTTACTGGTTTCAATGAAAAGATTGGGAATAGAAACAATAATTACAATATATTGCCTTGGTGGAAAGAGCTATAATTTTTTCAAATCAGAATATCCAAGAAATAAGGTAATATCTTTAGATTGCGATGAATCTGTTAAAGTTTATACAGAATATAGAGCAATACAAAATAAGGATATAATAGGTAAAAGAAAATGGGCTAAATTAACATCTTATAAGTTCGCCGCCATTAATAAAGAACTGCGTAGTGGAAATGATGTAATATTTGTTGACGGTGATATAGTTTTTGAAAAAGATCCAATACCAATATTAAAGAATCTTGTAAAAACGAATCCTAATACAGAGTTATTTGTACAAAATGATTCACCAAAAGAGACTGATCGTAAGTGTATGTGTACGGGTTTCTTTTGGTTAAAATCAAACCCGAATTCAATAAGTATAACTGATTTTAAAACAATAAACAAAGATTTAGACGAGTTTCAGAATGATCAACAATATTTACGTAAATTTTCATCGAGAATTCGTCATGATTATTTAGATTTGCCAAGTTTTCCAAATGGAAAACATTATCGAGACTCAAAACCAAAAAATCCATATATAATACATTTCAATTATGATGTTGGTATTCAGAAATTACAAAGAATGAAAAATTATAAGAAATGGTATTTGAAACAAGATACTCCAGAACGTATAAGACCATTTATATCGGAAAAATATAAATGTTCTCCTATACAAAATCGGAATCAAATCTCAAACCAAAATAGAAAAGAAACTTCTGGGCAAAATATAGATGTTACAGATGCTAATAAATCATTAAAAGACTCTATAATGTTAAATGTAAAACTGGATGAATTATTTAAGAAAACGGTTGCAAGATGTTCTTGGATAGAAATGTATTATGGTATTTTTTCACAACAGATTATTGAAAGTGGTTACAGAACTGCGGTAGAGATTGGCGTTGGATATGGTACCCATTGTAAACATATTTTGGACAATACACATATTGATTGTTTGTATATGGTTGACCCGTTTGTAGAATATAATGATTTATTTTCGAAAGATGTTGAAAGATTAGGAGGATATAATACTCTTATGAAGAATATTCATATTATGCTTGAAGATAATTGTAATCGTTATCGTGTAATTCAAAAGAAAAGTTTGTGTGTTACAGAAGAAGATATTCCAAGTGGAAGTATAGATATAGTATTTTTAGATGGAGATCATAGTTATGAATCCGTATCAAAGGATTTACCTTTTTGGTATGATAAATTAAGTAAAGGAGGTATTTTAATGGGGAACGATTATTCTCGAAAAAGTTCAGGAACGAAAAGGGGTGTTGATAATTTTGTTAAGGAAAATAACTTGATAATTGAGTTTATAGATAGGAAGAAGTATCCTATTTATAAAATAACAAAACATTAGTTAGAACAGTTATAAGGGTATGATAGATTTGAATCAAGTGCATCTTTCTGAATAGCGATATTAAATTCATCCATCGATAGCTTTTTATCATAATAACGTTTTTGGTATATTAATTCAGAAAAACTCGAACCATTTGTTCCATAAAAATAATCAGACTCAATACACATATGTAAGTCTTTAATTGCATCTAATAAAGATGTTTGTCTGGTTCTACCTCTATGATCAAAATGTATAATTTGGATTCTATTTTTAAAATGCTTATACATTTCATTTTTGGCTCTAATACAATCTGTAGCTATATATATGTTATAATTAGTGGGATATTGATTGATAAAGTCAATATATTTTTGTGTAGGTTCTTGTTTATTTTTCTTATGGTCAGTTCTTCGGATATGTACTGCAATATATTTACCTAATTTTGTCTTATAATCATCTATAATAGATTGTGTTTGAGAATTCAATAGTAAGTGATTATATATATTTGTATATTTTCCACTGTATTTTTTATTTTTTCCACACCCATGTTCACCACCACTCATATATATTGTAAAAAATCCCTTTTCTTTTGCGAATTTACTACCTCTTTCTATCAATTGAACACCTTTATACATTTGTATGCGATTTCCTGAACGTTTTTCTGATGTTGAATGAGTTCCCCATGGAAACGAGTCCCAAATAATATAGTTAGTTCCGGGAATTTTCTGATAATAATCAAAAATGTTTCCAGGACAATATTTCGCACATGGTTCCCAAATAACCAAAAAATCAATTTCCTTTTCCAATGATAAAATATAAAATGAAAAAATAGCTCTTAGTCTATTACACAATCCCGCAGCGGGTTTTAATGCAAGAAAGTTCTGATTATTAACGGAAGGCGTCATTATTCTATATAATTAATTATTTTTTATCTGAAAAACGTAGAACATATTCAGAATAATTTTTAAATTCATTTTGTTGTTTGAATTTATGACACCATTTTTGTGACCTATCAAGAATTAAGTCTATATCTTCTTTAGAATATTTAGTAAGATATAGGCTATTAAAATCATATTCTGATTCTAATATTCTTTTATATTCTTGTTCAAGATAATTGGCAGTTAACTCACTGTAATCTTTTGTCCATAATATTGGTAATCCTTGTAATTTCTTTTCCATTAATTCATTATATTCAACAATGGGTATTCCTTTCGAATAGAGAGTTTCCCATAAACGATGTGTGTCAATACCATTACCCTCTGGACATATAACAAATTTATATTTACCAATTACATTATAATAGTTGTCTGGGAGACCTTTAACATTTTGTATAAATTTCTTAGTCATTAAAGTAGTAGCAATACTGCGTCTATTAATTATAGACTTTGAACGTCTATATCTATCTGTAGATAGATTCATAGAACATAAGCATAATTCAGTATTCATTTTTGAATTATGTTGGAAAACATCTTTCATCTTTGATGTTAAGAAATAATAGCATACACCTATGGGATGACTAACGAATGAATCACTACCATTTTTAACAGATGCATTAATAATAATATCATATGTATTCAGTCTTACTTTCAACCAATCTTTGAACTTCATTTATTATCTATTGATTATATTTAGCATTTACGTTTTTACCGTGACTTTTATGATAATAAAGCATCCAACGTTTGATATAAGACTCATTATTACATTCAATCCCAAAAATATAATACATAATTTCTCCCCATAATGGTAAATCTCCCCAACGATATTTATAGATGCCATTGCTTTTGTCAATAAACTGATGATATTCCGATAAAATATCCATTTTTTCCCTTATTTTGATAAGATTTAACCCAAATACATTTGTATATGGCCCGAATGGTCTCCGCGGGGCAGCAGACTTTCCTTTTAATCTCATAAAATCGATTGTAGTTTGATTCATTGTTTTAACAACCCAACCGGGGTCTGCAAAAACAAAGCCGTATAAAAATGGTAAATTACCATTTTCAATTTCTGAAAAAGCTCTATCTATAGAAAATTTTACATAGCAATCTTCGTCAACTCTCAAAACATAATCATATTCTTTCACATATTCAAAAAAATCTTTGAACCAAAAATTACACATATGTCTATACCCCCAACCAAAATCTTTACCACGCGGATCAATCTCTACAGTTTCTTTCTCTTTAAGGAAAGATGTTTTAGTTATATTAACAAAAGTGATATTTAGGTCATTTTGTTTATCCTTAATATATTGTTGATGTTCATCGCTAATATTACCTTCGTTAAAAATTATAACGGGTATTTGTTTATCTTTCAAGTTTAAAGATATATGTTTATGCCTTTCAATTAGTTGATTATAGTCCTTTTCTTTGGCATATCCTCTTGTTAATACAATAATTGCTTTTTTCATATAATATAATACACTTTTAACTGTTTAAACTCTTTCTAATAATATAATTCGTATTTGGTTTTATCATATTTTGAGCCTAACCCCGCACTTCCTGAATACCCCCATTGTGCAAATATAATATTACTGCCTTTGTGAAAAAATGCAGCAACCATTGAATATGTGCTTCGCGAACATACAAGTATATCATTATAAATCAAATGTATTAAGTCTTCATCTGGATCAGAACTTCTTATACAGTTATCATAATCCAAATTAATATCCGAATTATTTTCCTTAGCGTGCTTTGGAGAAGCGACTATAACAATTTCATGATTAGGATATTTAGTTCTTAAGTTGGATATTAATTTTTCCATTCTATTGTACGGTATTGGTGATTGATAACATGATAAACCACGTCCAATAATTCTTACACCACAATTTTTGAAGAAAGCTTTATAATCTTCAATATCAAAAGTACTGGGACAATTTTCATTAATTGGTCCTGGACAAATGTTCTCGTCTACTTCTATTGGTTTATTTCCTATTTTATTTGAAAAATAATTATGAGATGTTCTACCATCATAGTCTACAGAATGTTGACCCGTTATACAATCATCCATTCTTAAATGAATACATATACGTTTTTCCCAATTTTTTGGAATCACATATTTCCTATTCAATATTTCTTGTTCTAATATATTTGAGAAATGATTGAAGAAATGTTTTCTAAAATATGAATAAATATCATAACCAGTTTCTTGACAAGCAATTAATGGTAAAGTACACAGTTCATGCTGCCCATGAGTAATTAATTCAGCATGTGTTGCATTTCTTTTATCTACATTCAATTTTTTTGCTAATTGAACATTATATATTTTGTTAATATATTCATAAAAAACAGTACATAATAGAGAATTTCTATATTTACAATGAGATTCTTGTAGAAAATACTCTTTGTTATGACCCCTTATCAATATAATTATCATTTTCCATAAACAACTACCAACTCTATTTGGAGAAGGCATACTACGTATTGGAACAATCTTCATAATACACACCAATTTATTATGAGATAATAGTAATTTAAAAAAAAAACGCATATTACAAGATTTAAATATTGAGTTAATGTATCCATTTATGAATACACACATATTCGTAATATATCATAATAGTGTGAAACCTGACTCAATTTTTAATCCAAAAGTATATAATACTGATTCTATTAAGAAGAACTTTACCTTTTTTGGTGTTAATGAATTATATGAAAAGAATATAGTTAATGACAAAGGTTATAATAAGATATATGAGTACGATTTAGTAAAATACAATCCATTTTTACAGAAAAGAGGGTATATGGAAACATCCGTCTATTTACACACTTATTGGAATAATTTACACAAAGAATATGATCATATTGGATTCTGTCAATATGATATGGTTCATTCGAATCAATTGCCAACATTGAATAAAAATACAATTGTCGTTCAATCTACAACTAAAAACATTGTTTCCCATAATAGATGGCATAATATGATGTGTCCGAATTTTAGAAATCTTCAGTTCATATTGGATAGTTACAATAAATTTTTCAAAACAAAATATGTTATTACAGATTTGAATGGATTACCATTATCATTATGGCAAACGAATATCTATCCGATTCAAATTTTTGAAAAGTTATGTAAATGGCTTGAAGTATTTGTTGATGAGATATATCCTTGGTCTATTGAAGAACCATATGAAACACATTGGGGTGTAATGGGTGGATTTACTGAAAGAGCAATTGCATTATTCAATGCGATTGAGAAAAAAATAGGTATCATCACAATAGCTTGGAGATTAGAACATAGACCAAGAATATTAGCTGTAGAAAGATTTCAGTATAATCCTAAACATTGGATAAATCAGTTTGATTTAAATATTTATACAAAGTTTAATGGAACAATATCAAAAGATTCCTTTAATACATTGAAAACGATAGAAGTAAAAGATTCGGAGAATGATTCCCAAAATAAGATATACTATATCAAGTCAAAAATTGTTAAAATCACTCATATATATAGGATTAGTTCAAATAAAATATCAAATTCTATAATTCTTTACATTCCAGAAAATATCAAACAATTTAAGAAAAGATATCAAGCAATACAGGATAGTTTAGATAATTATAGAATGCATTATGATAAGTCTGAGAATATATATCTTGAATCAATATCTGAAAATATAATATACGTTTGGAATACAATTATAAAATATACTTAATATATTACAATGATTAGTGAAGAATATAAGGCGATTTTTGCTCATATTGATAAAACAGGTGGTTCTTCAATAACATCAATGTTAAACAACGGAGGTAGAGAAGAAACTAAATACAAACATAAAACATTATTACAGATGATCAATAATGATAATAAAGAATACTACAAGTTCGCATTTGTCAGAAATCCATACGAGAGAGTATTATCAAAATACTATCATGATGTTAAGATAGCCCGTCCGGATAAACCCGGTTCTACAAGGGACTGTAATAATTTTAATGATTGGATTATTAAACATCAAAGAGGTCTTAGTAAATTTTTGAGAACCCAATATTCATATGTATATGACAAAAATGGTAATAATCTTGCGGATTTCATAGGAAAATTTGAAAACTTTGAGAATGATGTACAAATAATTAAGGAAAAATTAGGATTGAAAGCAAAATTAGAACATAAAAATCAGAACCCCATTAAGAAGGATATAGATTGGTTGTCTGAATATACCCAACAAGGATTAGAGATTGTAAACAGAACATATTTGTGTGATTTTAAAGTGTTTAATTACGAAATGAAGTATTAATCAAATTATTTTATCAACTAATCCGTATTTCAAAGCTGTTGTTGAGTTCATCCATCTATTATCATGACTCAAAATATCTTCTAATATATTAAGTTCAATATTGGAATGTTCCATATAAATCTCTTTTACAAAATCCATATATATGTCTAAATTCAATATTTCATCTTTCATATTTGAATAAGTTCCTTCACTTACACTCCTTAATTCATGAAGTAATATTAGGGAATGTTTTCCCATATATCTTTTTTTACCAGCAACACTAATTAGTGTTGCTGCAGATGCGGCAAAACCATCTATATATGTATATACTGGTGATGGTAGTCTATTTATAGTATCTATTACATTAAAGGTTGGTATTAAGCTTCCACCCGGGGATTGAATATGTAAATGTATTGGTTTTAAACTTCTGGAAAATTCTTCCAGTGTATGTGTTAACCAAAAACAGCTTTTTTCAGTAACATCTCCATAAAAATATAAAGACCGATTTTCTGGAGTAATTAATATGTCATTCTCCTTGTCTTCTGGATTAATTAATATGTCGTCGTCCATTATTTGTGGAATACGCTCAAAGGATGTTAATGGCAAATGTTTTATAATATATCTACGATAAATATCAAATTCAAATGAATGTGTTAATACAAATAATAACAAAAATCTGTACATAAACAAGGAATTGTATTAATATAGAATAATGAACGTATAATACAGGGTGAATTTATGCGATTTGTATAAACGAATATGAAAGTAATGGGAAGGCTCCTTTCCAAGGAGATGATGTATCGACAGCTTCATTTAGTGTAGATGTTTTCTTCTTAAAGGCAAGTCGTAAGACATAATCATTTTGTCTTATGAAAGGGGGAGTATCAAGTGGGTCACCGGTATGATGATATCTTTGATAGTATATAGAAGTATTCGTTATATTTCTGGATAAAACTAATTTATCCGTAATATTTGAAGGGTAACTGTTTAAGTTATAATATGGTTTATCACTGGATGTAGACATTATTTCTGCAGAGTTATCATAAATAACATTTCCCACATTGTCTTTAGTAGTATTAAACCATTCTCCGAGATTAATATTCATAGTGTATATCTGTTCTTCTTTTGCATAATATGTAACATTATTACTATCTTGTAATTCAGTACCAGTATCCCATTGTTCTATTTTAATAAATAATTTATATTCAGGTCCAGTTTCATGAATAATACGATTATCGGGGCTATTCATATTTCCCAGAGTTGCTTGAGGAAAAATACGTTCAAGTTCTCTTGTTAAATTGATTACATGATAAAAGCATTCTTCACCCCCAACTAATAATGATTCATCGGATTGTATTGGTGGATTTACTTTGTAATCACCTTCATAGTTATTACCAGCACTATAGTTGACGGGATAGTATGGAACTGTATTAACAATCGCAGGACTTTGTGTTACATCATAACCATAACAGGGATGTGTATGTATACCATTCGAATCTATGACTATTGTCTTATAAGGCTCTACCGTTTGAATTGCAGGTTGGAATTTTATTGAGTTAAGTGATATTATACTACTCGATTGTAGAGTCTCAAATGTCAAAGCATTTGTACCAAAAGAAGACATTTGACCCGTTTCTTGTGGTTCTCCGTTTTCATCAACAATATATGAATCAAACGTAAGAGTTGAGGAATCTAATATTCCTTCAGTACCATTGATATTTATACTTGTCTCTACACTATCCAAAACTGTTTGGGGTTTTGCTATAAATCGAATTTGTGTACCATCTATATGACAATTATCAGATGTATCCTCGTAGTTTGGTATGAACTCGGAATGATTGTTAAAAATAAATCCTTTTTTATTCCTTATTTTTAAATTATCTGAAGGGACTGCGCTTTTGATATTTATTTTAAATAAATCTGCTATACGCGCAACAAGTTTACCATTTTCTCGAGCAGTAAGTCCGTCTTCACCACTTCTTGTTGCATACTCATTGCGGAAACCTGCAACGTATTTAGATGCTTCTGCAAGTTCTGCTGCAACAATATCATCATCATTATTAGGATCCACATACGATATTCTATCTTCACCTGATTCAATATTTAAATCTCCAAGGCCAATTTTTTTTCTATCATAATCAATACTAAAACGTACACCATTAGCCCAACGCATACTAAAAAGAATTATATTATTTTATTCTTATTATACTCAAGTATTAATCATAAAGTGTTTTAATTATATTGTTAATTTTCTTATTTTTCTTTGTTTTTTTCTGAAAATTTTCTAATTCTACATCCATACTATTTAATACTGATAAACACCAATCTCGATTGGTTGAAATATATTCTGGATGAAAAGGTAATCTTAATACAGGAAAAAGATTTGTTTCGAAACTTATAATAAATCTACCATTTGATTGAATCTTACCACCTCTAATCTCATCAACTAAATCATCAGAAAATAGTAGATATAAATCGGTAGCCAATTTTATTTTATGTTCCGACGAATTTGACGAAATCTGTTTAAATTTATAATGCTTCTCAACATTTTGTAGTTCTATTATGATACCATATTCGTTTAAATTAGGGTTATCAATGTAGAAGGTTAATTTTATTGTCATATAATGGTGTCCATTGTTTTGAATTTGTATATAGTCCTTTAAACATTCTGGTTCAAAAGTAATGTTTTGATTTATTTGTGATGTAAACATATCACAATATTCCGATTGTAATTTTCTAAACAAAGTATAGTTACTCCTTATATTCGCTATGCTATTTTCATTGTTATCATTTGGTATACATGACATATTTGATACTAATTTGTATGTTTCTTCATATAATTTCAGAGATGAAGATAGATAATTGATAAAAGACATTACACTAAAAGAATATTTTTATAAATTCAAAAAGTATAACACTAAACCTATAATATATAATAATTAATGGGGGTTCCTAGTTTTTATAAGTATATTCGAAACGCCTATAAAGAAAGGGGTATCGGTTTATCAGACACTTGTCCAAATCATGTTGACAGATTATATCTTGATTTTAATGGTATAATACACACATGTAAAGAAGATGTTTTGAAGGAAAATGGAACTGAGAAAGATATTCAGAAAGCAGTATTGTCATATATCGAACATATGGTATTAACTATTAATCCTAAAGAACTATTGTTTATTGCAATTGATGGTGTTGCACCAAGAGCAAAGATGGAACAACAACGTAAACGTCGTTATAAATCTTGTCAAGATAGAGCTCTTGAACCAAAGAAGGATAAGTCTGAAAAAAGTAATTGGGATACTAATGCTATTACTCCGGGAACTAAGTTTATGGCAAATATGGACAGGGAACTCTATGAATCAAAGTATCTTAAAGAGTTGTCTAATCAAATTACAGTTATAATATCTAATTCAACTTGTCCTGGAGAAGGAGAGCAAAAAATTTATCGTCATCTTCGCCAAACGGAAGACGGAGTAAATGTTGTTCATGGATTAGATGCGGACTTATTTATGTTAAGCATATTGGTACATCCACATAAAATTTATTTATACAGAGAATTTGATTATAAACCAACTTATGTGTGTGTATCACAACTTATCGAATGTTTGAAAAAACATAACAAAATATGGTCTCCCAAAGATTATGTTGTTTTGGCATTTCTTATGGGTAATGATTTCTTACCAAAACATTACTCTTTGAATTTGAGACTAAATGCCTTAAATACTGTTCTGGATGAATATGAGAAAATTCATAATGAGTTATCACATGATCTTGTTATTGATGGAAACATTCAAAAAGATTTTTTGTTAAAGCTTCTTAAAAATTTATCAGAACAAGAAGATGAGTTAGTAAAAGAGCGAGCTGAAACAACTGTTTACAAAAATCTGGTAAGGCATGGTAATTCACCCGAAGATCGCTTTCATCATTGGCCAGATTATCATAGAGATATTGAAGTGAAAATCAATTTTGGCAATCCTGGGTGGAGAGAAAGATATTATGAGAATATTGAAGCTTCTGACTCAGACATATCTAACATGTGTAAAGAATACATTGATGGATTAGCTTGGAACTTAGACTACTATACTAATACAGACCCAGTCAAAAACTGCGACCAAGGCTGGTATTATCCATATATACATGCACCACTTTTAACGGATTTAGTTGGATATTTAGAGGAAAATACTATCAATATTCCTTCTTCAAAAAAGAAATACACATCACTTGAGCAACTGGCAATTGTTTTGCCACCACAAAGTCGCCATTTATTGCCTTATAGTTGGAGACCACTTATATCAAAAAATAAAACGGAATATTTGTGGAGATTTCGATTAGACCCCATCGGATGCACTTTCCGATGGGAATGTCCACCTATATTACCAACTTTTAATGAAGACTTTCTTAAAACATTGAATCAACAAAGACTAACCCAATTCGAAATTAAAAGAAAGAAAAAACATAATGAATATATGATTACTACTTAAATTTGGTTTAAGTAAGACTCCAATATTAAAGACTAATGAATGTCATTCCATGGACTGAGAAGTATAGACCCGAAACATCCAAACAAGTTTGTGGAAATGTTTTAGAATTTGAACAAGTTATTAAATATGGTTCTGAAGGAAAACATCTATTGCTACATGGACCATCTGGAACGGGTAAAAGTACGGCTGTTAGAGTATTATTAAAGAATATACCAAAAGATTCTAAACTTATATTAGATGCAAAAGCAAGAGCATCCGGTACTACACAGCAGCTTATTCGTAAATTGACTTTATTTTCAATGCAAAAAACAACATCTAAACAAAGATTTGTTTTAGTAGACGAAGTCGATTCTATTCGAATTATTGACCAAAAGATATTTATTCGTCCATTATCTAAAGATATTAGTCGTTATGACGGAGATTCCGAAAGAAGTATTATATTCCTATTCATTTGTAACAGAATCGAAAGAGTCTCCGAGTTTATAGTTCGTAATTGCGTGTCTATAGCATATAATTCTCTCACTTTTAAGATGGCAACCGGATATATAAGAATGATTTGTACTAATGAAAATACACATTATGATGAAAAAGCATTAAAAACAATCTTCCACAATGTGGGAAGAGATATGCGAAAAATGGTATCAACCATGCAATATTTATACCTTATGACAGGTCGTATATCAGATGATGACTTCTTAAAAATAGACCCATGTAATAACTTAGATTATATTAAGCTTTTTGATCGAATACTAAAACAGAAGGATATTTGCCGGGTTACAGATGAATTATACGGAGAATCTTATTCAGTTAACGCACTATGTATTTTTGCTTTAAAATATCACCAAGAAAAAGGATGTTTAACTCATAAATATGTTAAACCACTTGCCTATTTATCTCACGATTCACACACAACTGAAAACATATGGTTTATACTGTACAGACTTATTAGCGAATCTCCAATCAAATCTTAAAATGATGTTAGTTCATCATTATTATATTCAATAATCTCAATATCTGGTGCTATTCTAATTTTTACATTGTTTCCTCCACTAAGCATTTCAATTCCATTATTTACATACAAATCATTATTATTCATTATCTTTCTTACCCATAATCGATAACCATTACCAGTAATATGTGGATTTCCACCCTCATAATGTTCACATTTTTGCATTATATAAGATGACAAAAAGCTTAACGCATCATTTAGTGTATCAAAAACCCCATACAATTTTACACTTGGGTAACCACCTATATGATTCATTTCATAACCATTCAACAGATAATGTTCCATAAATCTATTTATGTTCTGATTATTTAACCATCTTTCTTGTCATTTTTATAAAAATGACTCATTAATCACTTACTAATGATTAACCATGTCTTCTGAAAATAAGATGTATTGTAATAATACTTCTCGTTCACTTGAATCTTCTATCGAACAATTATTTATTAGACAAAAATGCCCTATTTCTGTATTTATGAAAGTTTGGTTATATATACCTCATAATAAAACACCAAAAATTTCTAACATTAATACAGAAATTTATAATAGGGTATTGGAAATTAATCAAGAAACAACTAAAATTGAACAAATAATTAAACAAACAACTCTTAGCAAAGACAAGATTCAAGGTGTATTAGATTTAAGTGGAGGATATAGAAATATTAGACAAATTGTTTCAAGAATCACAAAAGATAAGGAATATAGACAGAACATACGTAAACAATACCATTTTCCAATTGGACGGTATGTTATAATTCGCGAAGCTTTGAAAAAACATAATCTACTTATTTACTAATCTTTCTCAGTATCTTTTTTATTGTCTCGATAATAAAATTATCCTACTAATATCATGGAAACAGCATTTAGTTTATCTTCAATAATTTTTTATATTGTACTTCTAATCTTAATATATAAATATATATTGATACCTGGATTATCAACATATATTGAACGTTTTCAGGGATTAAATGACCAAAATTGTATAGACAACTACTTTGATATGATAGTCTGTATTTGTGTACCTGACCGCAAACAACATATGATGGAAACATTCAAACAATGGGGAATTAAGAACGTTACTTTTTTTGATGCTTACTTAAAATCTGAATACACTTTTAAAAACTTTATTGATATTGGATTCCTCCACAAAGATCATACTGACTACTTGAATCTTGGTAGGATTTGTTGCCATTATTCTGCTTTGTCTGTTTATAAATCTTTTCTTAATTCTTCTGCCCAAAATATATTGGTTTTTGAAGATGATTTACGCAAAGACACATACAGAGATGTTATACATTTCAATAGTATATTGCGACCTATATTATCAGAAGTACCCAGAGATTGGGAATATTTGAACTTTAGCAAATGTTATGACTTTTGTACTCAAAATACAGATATTTCTAATCCGTTCTGGTCTATACCCGTTCGTCCATTATGTCGTACAGCTATTGCATTGACACGAAAATCTGCTAAAACTATTATTGAAAATACAGCTCAAATGAAAGAACAACCTGGCGATAAAATGATTGGACAACTTATTAGAGACAAAAAATTTAAGGCATATTCTACAAAAGATATCACATTCTATCAACATCGTGAACAATTTGGCTCTAATCTTGGAAATACTTTAAATGGAAATCCACGAATGTGTACAGACTATATTAAAAATACTTACAACGATTTCTACAAATTACTTAAAAACGATTAGATAAAATTACTATAATATACCAGCAAATGGAATCTTGCCCAATTTGTTTTACAGAAAATGATATAGAAGCCAATATTGATTTTGTAAAATTAGAATGTAATCATAGTATTTGCGATGAATGTTATCAAAAATGGCACATTCAATTATCTAATAGTGATTGCGTTATTTGTAGAAAAACGGTTGTAAATATACCACCAACACCAACTCAACCAGATAATACTATACGAGAATTGTATTCTAATTTAGGTCTCATGAGTTGTGTATTAATGATATCTATAGCGTCCTTTCTAACATTACTTTTAATAGTCAAAGATACATTTTGGAAAGTTTTTTTTATAATGTTTTCGTGTACAATTATTCCTATTTTACTATTTTGTATTGACAATATTATACTTAGTATTATACGCACACAAAGGCGAATTTGGAGGAATGGAACACAAAATAGTCAACAGAATGTCGACGAAGTCAACAATGTTCAATCTTAAAAAAAAAAATGTTATCAATATATAATGTCTGATCTGAGTATACCAGATTTAATTGTACAAGCAGAACCAGTTAATGTGTCTACACAATCAAGAATGGTTAAAACATTACGTTCAATTGTTAATCAATATGCCGATAATTATGAATATTTTGTTAAGAGTTTACCTGCGGCGATTATAATAATACCACTTGCTATATTCTTTTTGTCACCAAACACAAGTCGGGGTATATATTTATTTGGAGCTATATTTACTTTTCTCGTAGGTGCGATATTTACACCACATTCAGGAGAACATTTTCTAAACAATAGTCCATCTTTACATGGATTAGCTCTTGGTTATGTTGTAGGATACTTATTTATGGAAAATATAATGCTTCAAAAAGCAGGTTCTATGTTATCAACTGGTGTAATGGGTACTATATTAGCAGTACTTTTATCAATATCTCTCGAAAGTGGTTCTGCAATTTACAAGAATATGTTAAATATCGGTATTGGTTGGATGCTTGGTATATTATTTGGCATCTTCTTTTGTTATGCTGAGTTCAAAACACTAGAATCAGCTGTAGATAAAGGGGCTGAATTAGCTGAAAAAGAGTTAGAAGAAAAAGAACTATTATAATTTAACAAATTTCTTAAAGAGGTAACAAATACTCGCCAGATTCATCATCTTCGCCATTTTTATTAATATCTGATAACCTTTTCTTCAAATCTCGATAATATTCATCCAAATCCTCATAATATTTCTTCAAATCATCACATGCCTCTTCATATTCTTGTGGGTTCATGTGCTTATGAGATATAGATATATTTACATCACAGCCTGACTTATCTTCGTTGAAAATAGCACGAGTATATGGTATAAATTTATAAGGCTTAACATAAAGTCCGAAAGAATTTGGTGCGAATAGTGATAGTAACAGTATTTTGTAATCCATATTTGCTTCTTTTCTTATATTAACTATTCATTTTTTTATAAAGAAGGCGAATCAAGATTAATTAAATCAGTAAGATTGATTTGTTCATCATAATACATAACTTTACTATTGGATAATACTAAAATACTGAACAAGTTACACTGTGAGGACAATATATATATTGCGAACAAACCCACCGTATTAACAAATTGGTTGAATATTTTTTTTTGGTTTATATAAACAATACAATACCAGGTTCTACATAAAGTGTCTAATATAATAAAAAAAATCAATAGATTTAATACTAATTTTCTTATTTTTACAGAGTGTTTAAGTCGAATTATAATATTACCATAAATTGATATAATTATTGAAAAAGAAGTATATAACTTTGAATAGAATATGAAATAGATTAGGGAAAGACCACCATTTAGAAGTAAGGCATTTCTTATGTAAATTATTTCTAAATTCATTTTATGAATAATATGTTCTGGTATTACATCTTGAATGATATATGATTCTGTTATACTAATTTGAGTAGCATTGGTAGCTAATTGAGGATTAGTGTGTGGATTAATTACAGAAATAGTAGTACAAATTGGATGATTATTGTTTATATACGATGGGTGTGTAGCAATAGGTATTTCGTAAGCCATTAATGGTTTATGATTATGTATAATTAATAAATTTAAGTTTATTTTTAACTAAAACATGTGGTATCATATCAAATATATGTTCAACAGTTATTACTGTAAAATCGACATTAGTATCTGTGATTTCAAGTATACGTTCATCACGAATAATGTCATCTAAATCTGGCTTATTATCTAATGGTATCAAAACCTTTTTAATACCTGCTCTTAATGCTCCTTGAATTTTAGATTGTAGTCCACCTATTGCGGTGACATTACCATTAAGATCAATTTCTCCAGTCATTGCAACATCATTTCTGATAGCTATACTTGTTAACTGTGATAGAATAGCAAGTGTAATAGCTGCACCGGCGGAGGGTCCATCTTTTGGAGTACCACACTCAGGAGTATGAACATGAAGGGCAAAAACGTTTGAATTTTCATTGTTATCTTTTTCCGATGAGTTATAAAATTGCTTTTTTAAATCATCTGGAATCAGATTCCATGCGATAGTTTTAGCACATTTTATACTTTCTTTCATAACATCTCCCTGACTTCCTGTTAGTATAAGTTCAAGAAAGGTTTTGCTGTATGCTCTAAAAACTTCTATAGTAGTTAGTCCACCGATACCAGCACCAGTAGCATATAATCCATTAATAAGACCAATTTTAGGCTCTGAATGAATAGATTTAATGCGAATTTTGTGTTTCTTTCTAAGAATTTCATTAATAACGGTTTTCGAGATAGTAAATGGTAGCTTTTGTTTAGTTGTATTAATTATAGAGCGTAAGTTAATTTCTCTAATAATTTCATATAAAAGCTCTTTAAGTTTACGAACACCGGCTTCATATGTGAATGATTCTATAAGATATTTAGACGTTTCATTATCTATAATTATATCTTCTTTATTGAATCCAACCGTTTCGAGCATTGATGGTAGAACATAACTATTAATAATATGAAGTTTATCGGGTGTAGATAGTGGATTTGTTTTAATAATGTGCATACGGTCTCTTAATATAGGGTCAATTAAGGATGGGTCATTGAAAGACATTACGATAATAGCTTTTGATAAATCAAATGGTATACCTGAAAAATATCTATCTTCAAAATGGTCATTTTGTGTTGAGTCAGTAAGATGTGTTAAAATCCCCGTTATTTCTCTACCATGTTCAGTGCGACTAACTTTATCGACCTCATCAATATATATGATTGGGTTCATACATTTTTTTTCAATGAGAATATCAACTATTCTACCCCATGTTGAACCAACATAAGTAAAGTTATGGCCAACTAATGTCGATGCATTAGAACTACCACCCAATGTAAGCATTGCAAAAGGTCTTGGTTTACCATCGGCATCTAATAAGCATTTTGACATACCCATTTTAGCAAGAGTTGTTTTACCATTTCCAGGTGGTCCTTGTATTCCAATAACGGTTCCCTCGGTATTACCATTAATCCATTGACCAACCAGTCTTTGAATTTCTAATTTAGCATCATCGTGACCAAAACAAGCATCATCAAGTTTCTCTTTAATATTTGAAACATAAACTCTCTTTTCACTTTCATATATATCCCAATTATTACAGAAAGATTCAAGTTCTAAATACAACGATTTTTCAGAGAAAAAGCATTTTGATTTTGAATTGTCTGATTCGGATTCGGTATCAGTCTCATCAAATATCTTTCGTGAAACCGGTCTATATGTGCGTCTTCTTTGTAATGTTCCATTTATAAGTGATATTTTTTCATCAAATGATGAATCGCTTTCATCATTAATCCTGGATCTCCTACCAAACGTAGGGCTTGATGAATGTCCTCTCAACATCTTTATGCTTGGCATCTTTTTAAGTCGATTATTTGGACTATTATTTGAGATATTAGAAAGATTGGACATATTAGAGTTACTTGAATCATTTGAGTCAAATGATGTAGCTGATTCTCTTGTTTCATCTAACTTATTTTCAAATATTGTTATATCCAGCTTGTCAGAATTAAGATTTTTGTGAATTTTTCTGATTTTTGATACAAGTGTAGTGATATTATGGCTTGTATTTGAAGGAAATGTACTAAGAGCATTATATCTTTTAATTACTAACATTTGATTTTGTAATTTTGATAATTTTAACTTAAATTTGTCTAATTCATCAATAACAATATGGGTTTTGTACTTTGAAAAAGGAATTTTTAAAAATCCATCTAACCATTGTTGCGCCTTACCTCCGCCTTCTGATGAATTAACACTCTTAAGTTTATCAACTGCTTTTGCCTTTGCTTGTTCTGGCGCATTTGATATTAGTAGACGTTTATCATATGGAATTTTATCAGTACTAATTTCCATACTCTTTATTTTTTCTGTAGTTTTCCTATATGAATATTCAAATTCTTTTTGAATAGTCCAATGCATATTACAATATATTTCATGAACAGTTGTTGAAGAATTTTCACTATTCATTAAGAAGTCAAATAATACAGTAGCTACATATCTTGTATTTGTTTCATAAAGGAGCAGCAATGTCAACATATAAGCTTTAGATTCAATATCTCCATTCATAAAATGCGCAACAAGAATATTCAATGGCATACATTTATACTCTTTAGCATTGCTAAATGCTACGGAGATTGTACTTGCAACATCCGTGTCAGATTTACCAACAATATCATCCACTCGTGTTTGTTTTAAAAATCCATACTTAAAATCATCCGGAATATGTAGATTTGATATTTTTTCAAGAATAGTATTATATTTATCATTGTAAAATGTGTATATTTTACATAAATCTATTGAATCTTTCTTGAAATTACCATAAATAGTATATTGTACATCCTCTATAAAATCATAGATTGTTATTCGTGTTTGCTCTTCAGATGCGTCAATTACCACTTGATCTTCTGGCGATTCTACATTTATAATATCGTCAATATTTTTCTCATAACGTATCGGTATAAATACATTCTCGATAAAATCTAATTTTTCAGAAAAACTCGTAGTTTTTGGATTATCTACCACTGAATGTTCCGAACCATTCATTATCCAATTTAAAAGAGTTCTTAAATCATAACAAGTAATATACGTTAAAAGGTCTCTAATTTTTAACTCTACCTTCGTTACACAAATATTTCTTTTTACAAATCTATTACTTTCAAAACTATTTCTTAATTCTTTATGAATTTGTATTAACTTTGTTGTGTAGAGATGATACGCATTAGTACTTATCTTTTTTGCTAAAAAATTACTTTCTACATTTTTTACTATGGACACGCTTATTTCATTACATCTATGTACTTTCGTTTCTAAATTTCTGGAATATACCATTCTTTGACGAAAAATATTTTGGAATTTTATTATTCCTGCTTCATGGGCAACCATAATAAGAATCAACTATTTATCGAATCCTCTTAATTTAAAAGAACGGTTATTTATTTTTTTATACTTTATTTAAAAATCGGCATCAATACTAAATGATTTTACATTGGAATTTACAGACGTGTTTGAAGAACTAACTCCTGCTTTTGAATATTCTGATACCCTTTTTTCAAAAAAATTCGTTTTACCTTCCATACTAATCATTTCCATAAATACAAAAGGGTTCTTTTTATTATATACTTTTTTACATCCTAATTGTACAAGTAATCGGTCTGCAACAAACTCTATGTAATCAGACATGGACCTAGAATTCATTCCAATTAGGTTACATGGTAGTGCCTCTAATATAAATTCTTTCTCAATTTCTACAGCATCCATTATAATACTCATAATTTTACTCGAATCCAGCTTTTTTGCAAATTGATGATACACAAGAATAGCAAACTCAGTATGTAGTCCCTCATCACGGCTAATAAATTCATTGCTTAAGCATAAACCGGGCATAAGACCTCGCTTCTTCAACCAAAAAATTGAACAAAATGCTCCCGAAAAAAATATACCCTCTACCGCAGCAAATGCAACAAGACGTTCTGCAAAATCTGATTTTTCATCAGCAATCCACTTTGTTGCCCAACGAGCTTTCTTGTTAATACACTCAAAATTATTTATTGCATCAAACAAAATACTCTTTTTATTATAATCTTTAATTAATGTTTCAATCAAAAGAGAATAAGTCTCACTGTGAATAGTCTCCGCCGCCGTTTGAAAAGCATAAAATGACCTTACTTCGGGAATGTCAATATCGGTCATAAACCTCTCAACTAAGTTTTCAAGAACAATACCATCACTTCCCGCAAAAAAAGCCAATACCATTGAAATAAAATGTTTCTCATCATTACTCAATTTATCCCAATCGACAACATCTTTTGCTAAATCTATCTCTTCTGCAGTCCAAAACGCAGCTAAATGTTTCTTATACATCTTCCATACTTCTGGATATTGTATAGGAAATAAAGTATACCTCTTTAATTTTGAATCCACATTTACATCTTTAACTTCATGAATTGACATATCTATATATTACTATTATTTATAGCGTTCAACTTATATTGTTTTTACAAATTTTACTGAGAAAACAACACATCTTAGAGAAAATTTATTCCAATTCTGCAATTACAGTTATCTTCTTGTCGTTTTGCTCAAATTTTTTTGCTACTACTACCACACTTATTTGATCACCTTTCTTACAACTATCTAATAAGTTCAACTTCCCCGTATCACATAAATCCCGAGGTATAAGTATTACAAGAGGTGATATATCACTGTTTAAACGACCAAGAATACCAATCTGATTCTTAGTTACTACTTTACAATTTAATACTATTCCAGGATTTGGATTACAAAGAGTATATTCATATACTACATTAATTGAATAATGTAACTGTAATGCTTCGTGTGGAAACGATATACTACCCCTCTCTACTAATTTTATGGTATTAGGAACAACATAACCAGAACCAATACAACGACCCTCTATATCTTTTCTAATCTTTTCTATAGCCATCTCATTTACAGAATCCTTAAACTCACCATCAAGACTATCTTGAAACTCTGATGAATTAAACCCAATCTGCGTAGTAGCCTGTTTTTGACTACATATTAATTTAAGATTCTTGTCCATTATATCTTATATACTATTTCATTTATGTTATAATCATTTTTATCTAAAAATGATTGTTAAGTCTCTAAATAATGTTAAACACAATAGAACACACAATTCATAATGTCTTGTACAAATATATCACATGATATCGAAGACATATCTTGCTTTGATAAACTTCATACTATCGCATACGATGACTTAAAAAACAGACCATCCATTGACAATTTTGTCAAGGAAAATATAAATGCAACTAATTGGAAACAACTTGAAAAAAATATGAGAGCATTCCAAAAAATACATAAAATTACTTTTCGTAAAGTTGATATTGTAGCTAGTTACAACAGATTACAACTAAATAAACCTAACTTTTATAAAGTTGTACTGAAAAGAGCTATGCGAAGTCAATCAGGAGTTTTAGTTGTAACTGTATTCACTCACGCTTTTCCAGAATATACTGACTCAAAAACAGGTGAAAGAAAAAAACAAATGTTTTCTTGTAAACATAATTGTTATTATTGTCCAAGTGAACCCGCAAGAGAAGAAAATGGTTGGATCGCCCAACCACGCTCATACTTAGCAGAAGAACCAGGCGTTGCCAGAGCATGCTCGGTTAATTATGATTGTGTTGCACAAGTTAATGTACGCATTTCTCAATATTTACGTATGGGACATACTATTGATAAACTTGAAGTACTCGTTTTAGGCGGAACTTTCAGTGAATATCCAAACGAATATCAAATTGAATTTGTAAGAGACATATATTATGCCGCAAATACCGCTATCTATTCTAATCGCAAAGAAAGATTCCCACTTGAAACAGAAATGCTGTTAAATGAATCCGCTCAAATTCGTGTCATTGGATTGACATTAGAAACCAGACCAGATACCATTACTTTACAAGAAATCGCAAAATTTCGTTCATTCGGTTGTACAAGAATACAAATGGGCTTACAACATACAAATGACAAAATATTAAAAATGTCTAATAGAGGACATTCTATTAAACATACTATAGATGCTATATCCCTTTTGAAACATAATTGCTTCAAATTAGATGTACATCTTATGCCTAATCTATACGGTAGCAATCCCCAAAAAGATATACAAATGTTCGATGAAGTACTTTATAACCCATTGTTACAAGCAGATCAAATCAAAATATATCCTGTCTCAGTCGTACCATGGTCCGTTTATGAAAATATGTACAAAAACGGCAAGTATAAACCTTATTCCGATGAAAAATTAAAAGAGGTTCTCATATACGCAAAAACACGAATGCATCCATGGATTAGATTAAATAGAGTTATTAGAGATATACCTATCAGTTATATCAAAGGCGGATGCTCAGAACCAAATATGAGACAATCCTTATCTAAAATCAGTAATTGTAAATGTATTCGTTGTCGTGAAGTTAAAGGTAAAGAAATCAAAGATTCATATCGAAAAATACGTAAATATGAATCAAACTATGGTACTGAAATTTTCATCAGTTATGAAACAAATGACGAAAAAGTCCTTTATGGATTTATTCGCCTCAGAATACCTTGGAGAAAATCTAACATACCAACCTTTCCAGAACTTAAAAATAGTGCCTTCATACGCGAATTACACGTATATGGTGACTTAAGCGGTGTTGGACAATCTAAAGGTTCCCAACACAAAGGATTTGGTACTAAATTACTAAAAGATGCGGAAAGAATAGCATTATACAACGGATATTCAAATATTGCCGTCATTTCAGGTAATGGTGTACGCAATTATTACAGAAAACGCGGATATAATGTTACTACTAAACACGGATATCTTAAAAAACATATGTTCAATCCAATTATTACCTTCATTTTCAATTGCTTTGTACAAGCTTGTGTTTATATGGGTGGCATATTTCATGCGATATCTTTGAAAAAGAATTCTTTGTATTAGATGTCGGATTCGTTCTTAAACCAGATAAATGCTTTGATAATAAATTAGAATGCGATAATTCCTTTTTAAAAGTTACATAAGGAATCCATAACTCGTGATGATTCGTTTCATCAGATTCCACTATCTCATTTATTATATCTTTACATGCTTTTTTGGAATATCTTACTATATATAGATGCGAATACACAAAATCCTTATCTCTACTCAGTAAATTTTTATCACCAACTCTATACCCCGGATACCAAAAAGGTAACTTAGAATCATGTTTACAAATTATATCTGTTTTATCATTTGAATAAGAATCTATAAACTCTTTACAATTTTTTACATACACATCATCTTCAAACACCCACATAAAATCATATTTCTCACTTTGAGAAAACCAATGCAATACACCCAACTTTGCGGGATTATCTTCCCATCTACCATTAAAATTTCTTACCTTCTCTCCATATATTCTAAACAATTCATCACAATTATTTATTATATTCAATTTATCTTCCTTTATTTCCTTACTTCCCTTCTTATCCCATGCCAATATCACATCTATATCAGACGTCTTCTTTATTTGCTCTATTAGTGATATATTATACTCATTATAACCGGATAAAGTTACAAGTATCACCTGTTTCATTCCTTTAGCCTTCTTCTAAAAAAAATAATCATTTATAAACGAACTTTACATCTTTCTCAAACGCCATCCTCCAAAATTTAGACCCACATTATTATATGGCGAATGCGAACGTCTGTCGGGAGAAACAATCGTTTCTTCTTTTTCAGCTAATCTAATAGAATTCTCTTCATCTATCGTATCTATGATTTTAGATATATTTCTTATATTTGGACTCTTTGTATTTAAACGTTCTAACTCCTTCTCAGAAACATCAAAATCCCAACTTGAACTTTTATCTGACTTTAAATCCGCTATCTCATTATAATCAGTTTCCTCTTTTATCGCCTCGTCCAACATATCACGAGCCCTAGGTATAACACCGACGTGGACGCGACCAAGAACTGGCCCTAAACGCGTTTGTTCAATTACCTCGCCAGGAATCACCAAAAAACCCTTTATTAAATTGGATGAATCTTTACCCTCAATCACAATTGGTTGAAATGAATTTCTATCCTTTCCATATATATCTTCAAATTCATTTTGATTAATAGGACTTGACTCTCTGTCAATATACACATCCTCTATATCTTTTAGAAATTTAGAGAACTTTTGACTGTTTTTACTCTTTTCACCTTTCTTTAAATTTTGAGACTTTTCACTATTCTTTTCTTCTTTGTTGTTACCCATACGCAAATGCTTTAATAAATCATCCATCTCATCTAATTCTTCAATACCTTCTTCATAATTATTTAATTCTTCCTTTTTTTCTTCCATTATTTGATATGTATATATTATGTTACAGATTTATATATGTGCTTGTAAAGATAAGCAATATCTTAAAGAAGCGAAAATATGTATAGATTCATTAAGAAAAAATGGACAATTCCACGGACTTATTTATTTACTTACGGATATACCTCAATTTCTTGAAAAATTGGATTTTGATCTTACTAATGTTGAAGTTATTAAAGTTAAATGTGGAAGCAACAAGATGTCAGCTGTTTTAAGAACCAGATTTTTTCATTATATAGAGAATTACGATACAAATGATATTTTCTTATATCTTGATACTGATATTGTTGTTGTTAAACCCCTGCCTTCATTTAATTCTATCGACAATAAAATACAAGTATACGGATATAATAGTGTTACTCAAAAAAGTAACAGTTTTTCAGGAAATATTACCAAAGACCCATATTTCACATCAAAACCGGGTATTTGTTCCGGAATATTATTATTTCGTCCGTCTTTAAAAGTTAAAAATGTATTTGATGAAACATACGAACTATACAGAAAACTATTAGCTGAGGATAAAGTATTGGGTTGTTGGGAACAACCCGCATTATGCTATAAATTGATAGAACATGATATGTATAATATATCATTGAACAATTATGTAGTTGAAAAAAGAGGTGGCGAACATTCTTTTGATAAAAAACCCGATACACATATATTTGTTCATTTTTGTGGAAGAAGAGGTCCTAAAAGGGTTGGAATGATGAATGAATACTTATAAACTATAATATCATATTAAACATAGTGCATATATATCAAATAATGGAAGAATCTTTGTCTATTAGTACCTCATCCAATACCAAACAAAACAAAACCGAAGGCATATTTGTTTTCAGAGATAGTGATGAAAATGAAATTTGTTTATTCTTGTTTAAGAAACTTACTAAAAAACAAATGGATGTAGCACTTCCTACACAAGTAGATGAACAACCACAAGCTGATTATTTTGTAGGTATATTTCGAAAAGGATGTGATTACCTAGGAAAAACAGAATTTTCAGGTATTAAAAAAATTATGAAAGATGAAAAAATGTTTAATCTAAACGATACATATCAAAATATATCCACCAATTTCAAAAATTTTTCTGAAAAAGAATACAGCAAATATAAGGAATTTGCTAAAAAACATATGGAAACATTTTACAAAATTGAAGAACATGTTAAATAATCATTCTTACCTTTTTGACTCCTCAGTACCTTTTTCCTTATCAGCATTCTTTGTTAAAGCATTATATAAAGTATTCGCCCACAATATGGTTTCATCGGTCGACGGCTTACGACCATGATTTTCAAGCATATATGATTCCATCTCGTTCTTCAATTCATTTACAGTTTCTTTAAATCCAACCTCCCTCGTAGATTTTATCATATTTTCAGGGTTAATACCAAGACCAATTAAACGTTCTCTTCTCTGAGGCGTCATATTCTCAACAAATTTTAACATATCCAAATCACTATAAATCTTTTCACATTCATCTTGAGTTAAACATTTATCTAGAGTTACATCTTCATTATGTATTTTCAAATATGCAATTAAAGTGGTATGTGGGATTTTCTTATTAAAAATCTCTTTATACAAATTCTGATATTGTGCTGAATCTCTCAAAGATAATTGTTTTGAAAGCCAATCATCATCCTCTTTACTTAATGAAGATTTTTCAACCTTATCTAAAAGTTTTCTAATTTTTGCTTGATACATATCAAACCATACAATATCCGAACTTAAATTAGAAGCCCTTTTTTCATATTTCTTACTTATACTCAAATTTGATTTACTTTCCTTTTCAAGTTCATATATCTTCTTTTCTATACTCAAAGCTTCTGCTTCTTTATCTATTAAATCACCTTGCTCTTTAACCATACCCAACAGTTCCTTCTTTTTATCCTTTACCCCATTATAAGAATCTGTTATCATAGCATGATATTTTGCTATTTTCTGAATCTCTTCATTATATTCCGCAGAACCTTTTTTGTGTAATTCTAATCTACTAATCCACGCACATATCATGGCTGATGCACATATTGAACCTACACGTAATCCCCTTACAACCATATCAAAATTCCATTGAGATATCGGCAAACTACTCGTTAATGGATATACCTTTTTTATTGTTGTATTTAAATAAAAATCACTTCTAGCAAGTTCTTCAAGTTTTTCATTATTCATCTGATCAATCATTGGTTGTATATTTACCCAAAAAGTGAATACATCATTAAATATTTCCTTTAAAGAATTACTCTTATTCACCATTCCACGAACCATATAACCATTCGGAACCAGTCTTTTCTCTGCACCCCAATATTCGGTTTCTTTTTCTTGGGATATATTCATTTTATGTAAATTACGAATGTGTTT
>MDTC01089188.1_pt1 | contig 29611 bp, 26 predicted proteins | sample 811181 | NCBI WGS metagenome assembly MDTC01 (sample SAMN05326644, study PRJNA326480) | marine metagenome | isolation source: seawater | place: Pacific Ocean: North | collected 2011 | reverse complement strand
TATAAACAAAGTCCGTAACAATCAAATTAATACTAAACTCAAATCTAAAAAATAATGTCCGTTGATCATAGTCATTCTGATAATAAAAATAAAATCATTAGATCCATAGATATTCACAATATCGAATACAATGATAAAGGCGTTATTGATTTTTATTGGCCACTTGACAACAAGAGTGCTTCAAAAGTGATGGAGAGTGTTACGAGAGATTTAATACCATTTATTACTGAGTATAAGAAACAAAATTCTGAGTTATTAGCCATCAGTCTCTTATTCAAGTGGTTCCTTTGTGAAGTATTGAGAATTTTCGAATCAGCATTACTTGCCTCGCAATTTAAAAAAAATAACATAATTCCTGTAGTACCGAAAAACTATAAAAAGTTTTCAGCATTTTATTGCACTAAGCATCTGGAATGTGATTTCTTTTTAAATAAAGCAAATGGACCTGCTGGCAGAAGAATGATACCCCTCGCTGTTAAAAGAATAGCAAAAGAATTTTTATGGAATGGCTTAAATATTAAATTGCTATTGAAATATAAAGGTAAAAAAAGTGAAATATTATGTATCGCTCCATCTCAGCTTACAATTAAGCATGCAAATAAGACACAGAAGTTATTACGATATTCTTCATTCGAGGAGTGGTTTGGCTCAATTCCAAAAGAAATAATCACTGAGAAAAAGCCAGATCAAGTGCTAATCCAAAAAATTATCAATTCAATAGAGAAATCTTTTAATGAAAATGGTTGTCAGCTACCTAAAACTGGTAAAGACTTCTTAATTACTTGGATTAAGCATGCAGATAATTTTGTTAATTATTATTTAAATCAAGAAAATTTCAAATATGAAAATATTACAAATGAATTATGGTTTGGCTCCGGTGGAAATACTATTTGGCATGTAATTCTTATTGAAAGGTTAAGGAGAAAAGGAATTAAAATAGTCACTCATGACCACGGCTCTGGGAACTCACATCATGATCAAGTTCCGGTCCATTGGGTTGAATTCATGCATACAGATCAATTTATTACCTTTAATAAGATCAATGAAATCAATCGGAATAATCAATTCAATAAAAAATTGATATTTGGTCAAAATATACCAAAAATTCAAAGTTTAGATTCTTTGTTAGAAATAGAAGTAAAAAAAATTAAAAAAAGAGTCATAAAAAAATCATATAGAATAAAAAAAATTATGTATGTTGGAACTGCTTTTCATGGAGAAACAACCCGTTTAAGACCTATCTTTCATGACATTACCTATTTTGATTGGCAGATAAAATTACTCTCATATTTGAAAAATCATGGTATTAAGGGTTTTTACAAACCTCATCCAGAGGGCGCTACGAGAGCACGCTCTGATTTTGCAGAATTATTTGGTTTTAAAGCATTAAATAAAAGGTTAGAAGCAATTAGTGAAAATTTTGACGCGTATATCATCGATTTTATATTCTCATCGACAACACCGTTAATTCTTAAGAGTGATAAGCCTGTTTTTTTTATTAATTTAGGATTTCCAGAGTTACTGGTTAAGCCGAGGGATCTAATAAAAGAGCGTTGTTATTACTTCGAAGCTACCTATTCCAAGGACTCTAGATTAAATATTGATTGGGAAAGATTTAGTAAATTTTTAAATATTGAAGACCACAAATTTACTATGGATTTTCCAGATATATACTTTCAAAATCAATAACTAATGATGATAAATAACTATTTTGATTATGAATAAAAGAGAGAATAAAAGTAAATTCTATCCCATATTTTATTTTTTATATGCGTATCCTAAAAGAAGTGCATTTGTGATTGCCGCTTTGTTGTCCTCAGGAATTGCTGAGGCCATAAGTTTTGCGGCTCTTATTCCATTTCTTGGAATGGCATTAAAAAAAGATAACTCAGTGAGTGATTTGAGTTTTCTGGAAGAAACTATAGTCCAAATTTTTAATATTATAGATCTTGAAGTAAGCATGGGTGGAATTTTATCTCTTGTTGTTACTCTGATGACCATAAAATCTCTTCTCTCATATTATGCTATGAAAGAGGTTGGTTATATCTGTGCCGATGTGGAGATGGATTTTCGAAAAAAAATGGTAAACTCTTTGTTATTTGCAAATTGGCGTTACTATTTAAATAATCAAACTGGTGACTTCTCAACTGCTATAGGTACGCAGATTCAGTCTTCAGGTATTATATTCAGATCAACAGGATTAATTGTGTCCGGATCGATACAAGTATTCCTATTCTCATTCATGTCGCTAACTATTTCTGTGCCCATTACAGTTGGAGGAATTTTACTGGGAATAGTCGTGATGACAGTTTTAAGAAACTTCGTAACTTTGGCTAGAGTCTCAGCGAAAACATTAGCAAAACATGAAGGAACGCTTTTGTCTACTCTAATAGATGGCTTGCGAGGAATGAAGTCAAACAAAGCCATGAGCATGCAAAATCAACTAAAAAAATACTTGGATGATGATATAGAAAAGCTCGCAGAAATGCGAAAGCGAATTGTTCTTAGCTCATCCGTTCTAAAAAACTTTCAGGAACCAATTCAGGTTTTTGCTATTGCAGTAGCATTATTTTTCCTGACAAGTTATTGGGAGGGTGAAATCGAAGAGTTACTTGTTTTGGTGCTTCTTTTTTACAGAACAGGGCAAAGACTCGGTAATATGCTAATTTATTATCAACAAGTTGTCTCATCTTTCCCATCATTTTGGTTCGTCAATAACATTATTAATGAAGCAAAAAAAGAGAGAGAAGATTTGGTTGTTGGAGATGACGCCTCACTCAATAAATCAATTCAATATAATAGTGTGGATTTCTCATATGGCTCTAAAAAAATTCTTAATAAAATTAATCTTGATATCAAAGCAGGTGAATTTATATCAATTGTCGGGCCCTCTGGGGGAGGAAAGACGACCCTTACTGACATGTTACTAAGGTTTAATGAGCCCGAGAAAGGTGAAATCATGATAGATGGAAAAGACATTACAAAACTAAATAAATCTTCATTGAGGTCGATGATAGGGTATGTGCCCCAAGAAACCATATTGTTTCATGACAGTATCAGGAATAACATATCATTTGGAGACAGAAATATTTCTGATGATCAGCTTAAAACTGCTCTAAAAAGAGCTGGAGCAGAAGGTTTTATTAATCAGTTACCAAATAGACTTGATTTTAATGTTGGTGAGCATGGCGGGCGATTATCTGGGGGACAAAAACAGCGACTTGGTTTAGCAAGAGCCTTATTATATTCACCTAAGATTCTGATACTTGATGAGCCGACTTCGGCTCTAGATAGACGAAGTGAAAAAGCCATTCTCGAAACACTCGATGATTTGAGAGGCAGTGTAACAATTATTGCTATCTCACATCAGGAAACATTTGTGAACGCATCTGATAGAAAATTCATACTTGATGAAGGAAAACTCAGTGAATAAAACCTGGGAAAAATATGAGTCTAATATATTGAAACGAATATACTTTATGAGTGTTTGGAGAGACAAATGAAAACATTACCTGTTCTTGATTCAGTAATTAAAAATTTAATATTAGATGTGGATGATGAATCCTATGATTGGAACAAAGAAAAACAAAAATTAAAAGATTTGATTGAATGTGGCGCGCCAATAGATAGAAATTGGGTAATCAATCAGATTGAAAAATACTGTAATAGAGATAAGAGCAAAGTAATACTAGATTACGGTTGTGGTACAGGTATATTGAATTTACTCCTTTTGCTTAAAGGCTATGAAAATGTTCACGGGGTCGATATTGTAGAAAAATTTAATGACAATATTCTTCGTAAATTGAACTTCAATAAAGCCTCATTTAAATTGATTAAAGATAATGAAAAGTTACCTTATGAAGATGAAAGCTTTGACATTATTACAAGTAGTCTTGTTCTTGAGCATGTTGAAAATATAGATCACTATTATAGTGAAGCAGCAAGATTGCTAAAACCAGGCGGTGTTTGTTTTTTTCATTTTCCGCATAGATTGAAACCCTATGATAGTCATTCAAGATGCTGGTTTGTCCATTATTTCCCAAAAACTATAAGAATTTTACTCTGGAACATCTTTGCTAGACAAGATGGAAAATACTTGAACGAGTATTTATATCTAAGAACGATCTATTCTCACAAAAAATGCGCATCTAGTTATTTCAAAGTAATAGAGAATAGGTCTCTGCATCGAATGAAAGGTCCAGTCCCAGTGAATTATGGGGGAAATATAAGACTAAGAAATTTAGTTTCAAGATCTGCAAATCTCAAGCTAATTGGTAATTTTATTGCAAGAGTGCTTTCGTTGTTTCTTTCTGCAGACTTATTTCTAAAGAAATAAGTCTTTTATACATATCATTAATGTTAGTCAGTTTTTTTTGATTGATTGTATTAAATTCAATGAGATACATACCATTATGGGTCTAAAAATAGAACAGTTTGGCTTATGCGGTGCCGGAAAAACTACCTTTCTTGAATGTTTTGCACCAATGCTAGAATCATATCCGCTCTTAAATATATCAAAACCTATAATTCCATCCCAAAAAAGATTAATTATTTGCTTTGTAAAAATTCTTTTATCAGGTTTTTTAACAAGGCCAATGATTTTTACCCGTTTCCTATTAAAAAAAGAAAGTTGGTGGTTAGTAAAAAAAATAGCCTATCGATATGCGTGTTCAGCCAATCAAATCAATAATAATTTATTACTAGAAGATAGTGGGATATTACAACCATTCTTATCTTTCGAGATTGAAGAAAATCTTTCAAATATTATAGTTCCAATTGATTGTCTTCTGAAATATTGTCAGCTCCCAGATATAGTTCTAAATTTTAATATATCACCAGCTATAGCAATGACCAGGTATGAGAGAAGAGGGGTGAGGGGTGAGGGACAGACCATCAGAAAAAATAGTGAAGTCTATTTCCATAGAGCGTCAGAACTTCAAAAAAAATTGATATCATATTGCAAGCAAAAGGAAGTTTATATAATTGATGTAGATTCACAGCATGAGTTTACCAATAGATATATAAAAACTAAATTTAATGAAATCAATGCATTATTAAGAAACAAGAAAAGAGAAAAAAAATATGAAACAGTTATATAGAAGCGTAGGAAATGCTTTTCTAAACAGAGCCAGCAGAGTGCTGGTAAGGATGCAGTTATTCGTACAGTTGAGACTTGGTTTTTTTAAGACATATGCACCAAATGCATTTATTGGTAGAGAAAAGATTAAATGTGACGATAGAGCTAGTTATGAAAGGCTTGATGCAATAAATAAATTTTTACCATCAGAGGTTAAACCCACTGTTTTGGATGTAGGATGCAACATGGGATTTTTTACATTTAAAATTGCAAGACGTGGCGGTTTTTCTATTGGTATTGATTACGGTCGAAATGAAATTATGGCAGCAAAAGCGCTAGCATCTCGATACTCAGTGCGCAATGTTGTGTTTACGCAACTGGAAGTGACCCCGAAAAATTCTTCATCGCTACCAAAAGTGGATATGGTGATTTGTCTTTCTATTTATCATCACTGGGTAAGAAAGCTCGGTGAAAATGAAAGCCTCAAAATTATGCGTGGTTTAGCAGGATCAGCTGATAAGTATTTTGTTTTCGACACCGGCCAACCAAATGAAAAAAATGTTGAATGGAATGACTGCTTGAATTTTATGAGGCCCGATATGGATATTTGGGCAAATGATTATTTCAGAGCACTTGGATTCACCAGCATACATAATTTGGGAGAATATAGAACTTCGGTATCTGATGTTCCAAGAACACTCTTTATTGCTGTTAGGGATTGAGATGACCGTATTTGATAGCAGTGTTTATATCGATGGTACTTTCGGATGGCGCGTAACTAAGAAAAGTTGGGGTATGATTTGGTTTAAAGGTTATATTTACAATTACTCGAATCCAACAGATTTTGCGGAGTGCATATATAGGTTTATAAAAGATAATAATTCTAATAGACTGAGTAAGATTCTTTCTGACGCTGATGGACATTTTGCTCTAGTAATCAAAGCAAATGATCTATTATTTGCAGCAGTCGACAGAATAAGAAGCATTCCACTATTTTTCGTTGACCGACAGAGTGCGTTTCTTTTGACTGATCAGCCAAATAAAATTATTGATAAACTCAATAGAAGTGAGCTTACAGTCAATTCACAAGCAAAACTGATGATTAGCATGTCTGGGTATTGTTCTCGGGACTCAACTTTAATATCTGGTCTCAAGCAATTACAATCTGGAGAGTACCTAAAGATAGAGAATAGAAAAAAATTAAATATTTTAAATTACTATAAATATCATCCGTTAAATCCTGAGAAAAATAAGTCAAAATTATTTTTAACGAAAGAATTAGAGTTAATCTCAATTCGTATAATTCAAAAAATAATTAACTCAGCAGAAAATAGGATGATCTTAGTTCCATTGAGTGGTGGTTTGGACTCTAGATTAGTTGCCTCAGGTCTTGCAAAACTTGATTACAAAAATGTTAGGTGTTTTTCATACGGTAAAAAGAAAAACTTTGAATCTCTAACAAGTGAAATTATTGCAAAAAAACTAGGATATAAATGGAAATTCGTTGAGCTGACACATTCAACAATACGTGATGATTATAATTCAAATTTACATGATGAGTATCATAGATATAGTAATACATTTGCTTCGGTTCCAGTAGAACATGAATATTCTGCCATTCGTTTGTTAAAAGAATCAGGCTGGATTCCAGATGATGCGATCATTGTTAATGGCATGAGTGGAGATTATCTGACTGGTTCTCATATTCCAGCAATATTTCATAGTTCTGAGGTTTATGCAGATGAGAAAGAAAGAAAGTGTAAAATACTCACCTCTATTATCGATAAACACTATTCATTGTGGGGGAATTTAAAAACACAACAGAACATGAAAATTGTGAGTGATGTTTTGTGGAGAGAGATAGTTGATGAAATCAACGGTTTGCCAGAAAAGATTGATGATGATTTTGGTCTTTATGAGTTTAGTGAATTTAAAAATAGACAAACTAAATATGTTATTACTGTACAGAGAGTTTACGAATTTTTTGGATATGAATGGAGATTGCCACTTTGGGATAAGGAGTATCTTGATTATTGGGAAAAAATTCATAAATCTCATAAGTTCAAGAGATCTTTGTTTGTAGATCTAATGCATGATCTAGATTGGGGAGGGGTATGGAACATGAAATATCCAAAAAATTCTGTATACCCAAAATGGATAGCAACAATAAGATTTTTAACTAAAATCTTTTTTGTGTTATCAGGAAAAGATGTTTGGCAGAAATATGATAAAAAGATTTTTTATTACTGGACCGAGATCCTCTGCAAAATGGGTGTTGTAAATTATAGGGATGTCTTTAAAGACAGGAGAGGATATAGGAATGCTGTCTCATGGCTGACTGAGAATTATCTAGAAAAAATGAAGCTAATATACAAATCTAAGGATTACAACTGAAAAACTAGAAAATATTTGCTTAACTATGTCCGTATAAGATATTGAAAATATTATTTCCATTCGTAGGAGACAGTATTGGCGGAAGCCACCTGTCTACCATCTCATTATATAATCATCTAAAGCAAAATGGTTATGATGTTGTAATTGTTTTGCACTACAAACAGAGTGTATTAGCAGACTATCTAAATCAGCAGAAAATTAAATATAAAACATTGAATGCTCCCTATCTAGCTGGAAGTTCACCAAAGATTATAATGATTTTTTTTGGCATGATATTAAATAGTTATAGTTTCATCAAATTCATAAAAAACAATAATATAGATATTGTTCATGGCAATGATTTAAGAATAAATTTATCATGGTCAATTGCATCAAAACTCAGCAATGCAAAATATGTCTGGCATCAAAGAACTATTTTATCAACTTCTGTTTTTTGGAAATTTATTGCATATTTATGTGATCACTTCATATCATCCTCAAGAGTCGTTTTTTGCTCATCACCAGGAAATATTTCAGCAAATAGAAAATCTTTAATCTATAACGCATTTAATACTGATAAAAAATATGACAAGAAATTGACTAGAGAGTCAATAAATACTAAATATCCGAATTGTAAAAATAAATATTTAGTTGGTTATGTTGGAAGATTAATAGATTATAAGAACATAAAATTTTTAATTGAATGTCTTCCAGAAGTTATAAATAAGGGTAACAAATCATTTCATTTGCTTATCATTGGTAATGGTAAAAAAGAGTATGTGAGTTATCTTAAACGGATTGCTAACAAATTAAATTTGCATAACAATATTGATTTTGTCGGCTTTGTCCATGATCCAGTTGAATTAATATCAGGACTTGATTTACTTGTTGCATCAAGTGGTGTAGATGCATTTGGAAGGACAATAGTTGAATCTATGCTTCAATCAACTCCAGTTTTGGCAGCAAATAAAGGAGGTCACCTTGAAATTATAGAAGATAAGGTAGATGGATTATTGTATGAAGTTAATTCTAAATCCAGCTTTACTTATAAAATTCTTAAATTAGCTGATGACCCGTCATATGGATACGGATTAACTAAAAAGGCTTTAAAAAAATGCTCATCAACATACACAACAGATAACATGCTCAAAGGTATTGAGCGTGTATACAGATCATTAATTTAAATAATTAAATGACAAAAGCAACATATATAGTACGTTTCGATGATGTCTGTCCAACTATGGACTGGGATGTGTGGGATGTCATTGAGAAGCAGATGTTAAAATTAGACATTAAGCCAATAGTTGCGATTATTCCAGATAATAAAGATGGATCATTAATTATTGGTGATGAATTAGACTCTTTTTGGGAAAGGGTTAGGGATTGGCAAAGTAATGGATGGTCAATAGCAATTCATGGATTTCAGCACCTTTATCAGACAAAAAATTCTGGGCTTATAAAACTCAATAATTATAGTGAGTTTTCAGGCTTTACATATGAGCGTCAGAGAGAAATGTTAGAGAAGGCCCTAAAAATTTTTGAATCCCACGATATTGTTCCTAATTTATGGGTTGCTCCAGCTCATTCATTTGATCAAGTTACAGTTTCCGTTTTATTTGATTTGGGCATCAGGATAATAAGTGATGGATTTTATTTCAGACCCGTTAAAAATATGAATATGATATGGATTCCTCAACAAATATGGAGATTTAGAAATTTTCACGGAGGTACTTGGACAGTTTGCCACCATATAAATGGAATCAATGACAATCAATTAGAAAAAATCTGCAGTGATCTCAATCAATATAGGAATAGTATCTCTGATTTAGACAATATATTGAAAAACCGCAGAATAAATCAGATCAATATCATTGATAAGATTTTCTCATTTATATGGCTAAACATTGTAAAGTTAAAAAGATTATTTAATAGATTAAAATTATGAAAAGTATATTTTTTATAATCCCAACTCTTACACAAGGTGGAGCAGAAAGAGTAATTATTACGTTAATTAAATATCTCGACAGAAGTAAATTTAAAATAACGATTATGGTTATTAATATGAAAGAAGAGGTATATAGAAATGAGATACCACACGATGTGAGAATCATTGATTTAAAATGTGAGCGAGTTCTTACAGCTATTCCTAAGATTATTTATAATTTTTGGCGCTATAAGCCACAAGTAGCTTTGTCAACACTTGGCCATTTGAATATTGCGATAGCAATTTCCAGATTGTTAATGCCCTCTGGTATTAAATTCATTGCGAGAGAAACAATTGTAGTTTCTGAAAAACTGAAGAGGTTGAAGCATCCCAATTTATGGAGATTATTACATCGTTTATACTATCCGACCTTTGATAAAATAATTTGCCAGTCTGAAGATATGCTCAGAGATCTTGCTTGTATCTTAGGGGCTGATAAAAATTTAGTTCTCATAAATAATCCGGTTGATCACAAGAGAATTCAGAAACTAATAAAGCAGGATGATCCAGCAGTTGAAAAGTTTTATAAGGATAAGAGTTTGATTTATTTTGTAGCTGCAGGAAGATTCATTGATCAAAAAGGTTTTGAGCTTCTGATCGAAACCATAGCTTTACTTAAAAATTCTCAAATAAGATTGGCGATACTTGGATATGGTCCATTAGAAAAAAAGTTGCTGTCTTTAATTGATTATTATGGACTTAGAGAACAAGTTATTTTACCTGGTTACCAAAAAAATCCCTATGTATGGATAGCGAAAGCGCATGCTTTTGTGCTCTCTTCATTTTATGAGGGGTTTCCAAATGTAGTTTTAGAAGCATTATCTTGCGGTACACCTGTGATATCAACTCCAGCACCAGGTGGAACAAAAGAGATACTCGAATCTATAGATGGATGTTATTTGTCTGAGGAAATCTCAGCTAAATCATTAGCTAAAGCATTTTCTAATTACTTGAATAGAGATAATAAAAATATTCAGGAGAGTGTTATAAGAAAATATAATCCTGAGATTATTTGCAGAGAATATACAAGAATTTTTTTAAATTAGTAGGTAAATATTGGTAATAAAAACACTCCATATAATAACTGGTTTAAACATCGGTGGTGCTGAAACAATGTTACTTCGGTTGATCAAGCATAATCCAGAATCACTCAATTGTTCTGTAGTCGTATCGCTAACAGGCACTGGAAAGATAGGTACAATTCTTGAAAAGATGGGTATTACTGTTATCTATCTCAATATGCATAATTGGTTTTCTATTTTCAATGCTGTGCTTAACTTGAAGAAAATAATTAAAGTTGAAAAACCGAGCCTTGTTCATTGCTGGATGTATCATGCAAACATTATAGGTGGTATTGCGGCTTTTCTGGCTCAAAATAAAAACATTGTCTGGTCGATAAGGCGATCTTCATTACAACTCAAAGAATCTTTATCTACATTTATCATCATGAAGATAGGGGCAATGTTCTCCGGTATCATTCCCAAAATAATAATATGTGTAGCTGAATCTGGACTGCATAATCATGAAAGATATGGCTATAAAAGAAATAAAATGATGGTTATTCCTAATGGTTTTGAAATAGAGAAGTTTAGACAAGATTCAAATATAAGAAAAAGAATCAGAAAAGATTTTGATATTGATGATGACAAAATTGTAATTGGGTGTGTTGGACGATTTCACCAATCAAAAGGTTATGATAACTTAATAAAATCTGCGGATAAGGTTATAAGACGTTTTAAAAACGTAAGATACATGTTAGTTGGGCGAGACCTTAGCCCCCAAAATGCAATTTTGATGGAAAGGATTAATCAAATTGGGTATGCCGATCATTTTTTATTAATAGGGGAAACAAATCATGTGGCAGATTATATGAGTGCAATGGACATATTTTGTCTACCTTCTAATACAGAGGGTTTCCCGAATGCTCTAGGAGAGGCTATGACTTCGGAACTACCCTGCGTGGCCTGTGATGTTGGTGATGTCAGAAAAATCACAGGTGATCTTGCAATTTTAGTTGAGAGTGACAGTGAAAAGTTGAGTAAAGGTCTTTGTGATATGTTGAGTATGGATAGAGGGGAGAGACAAAAGATCGGTCTTATGGGAAGAAAAAAAATCGAAAAAGAATATCCAATAAAAAAAATCTGTCAAAATTACTATAAATTGTATGCATCTATCTGCTTTAAGGGCGAAATCTAAAGGATTGAGAGCATATGATTAATAAAAAAATATTGAGTTTCAAAAAGTGTTTAAACCGATGAATAAGATAAAAAGCATAGCTTTTCTAGATCCTAACACAAACTCCGAGATGGACGAGAAGCTAAATCTCAGTAAGAAATTTCTTCTATTTCTGTTATCCATTTTCTTATCCTGGAAGCTTCTCCGCCTTATCTATTCAGTAGAATTATTATGGAATCTTCATAATTATCTGATAGTCTTGTTTTCGTTTATTTCGATCGGCTTTTCATTAAAATACAATCTATATTTAAAAAGATCTCGAACAGCTGTTCTCGTAACTTTTTTCATTCTTCTAAGTGTCGTTAGGCTTGCGGTCTTTCCGACTGCAGATCCATTTTTCCTGGCTTCATTTGTATTTTGTTTATATTTTTTAATGCTCACGATTTTTCTAAAAACGTCTATTCAGTCAGGTTTTAAGTGTTTCGAGGTGTTACTTATTTTCCTATTTATCTATAATCTCTTCGATTTCATTGATGCAAATAGCACAATTCTTAATGTGATCAACTATAAGGCACCATCATTCATGGAAGGTATGATGACTCCGATGGATCAGAGATCACAATTACTATTCAGCAGCAGTATGACTGACGGAGTGGTTATTAGGTCAATCGGTGTGTCTGGAACCAATTATGCATCCTCAGCTCTCAATGCTGCGAGTGCAATATATTTCTTTATTCTTGGTAGACGAGCCCTATTTTACCTGACTTCTATCTTACTGCTCTTATGGGGAGTGGGGAGCTCAGTCTTTGCTTTGATTTGTGTTATGTCGTTATTGGCTATTAGGTCAAAATGGATAGTAATCATTATTCCTATTGCGCTCATTGCAATCTATTTTCTTTTTGCATCGAGAGGTTGGGATCCATCACATTTGTTTCAAGTTATCAATAATTTTGGAGCGACAAGCTTTATGGCAGCAATTATATTCGGGGAAGGTACCTCAATCTCAAGCCTTCATTCGGAATTTCGTATTTTAGGGCTTATATTCAGCTTGGGATTATTTGGCGTACTTTTTCTTGGTTGCATGCTTTTGAATTATGCTACTTTCACAAAGTATGCCAAATTGAAACGCAACAACCATTTTAAAGCTGGATTATATTTTATATTGGTATTATTACTGAGCACCTTCCATTACAACACACTGTTTGTGTACCCAAATATTTTTTTTGTAGTAATGTTATTAGCCTTATCATCAGTCGGATACATAAAAATGCGAGAGAACTTATCTTTAACCTCAAAAGATATTTATCAATCAGAAAAAAACTCATAGCAAATGTTCGTAATTATAAGATAAGTTTCTGTCAGGTAATTTTTATCTGAGTCAATGTCTTTATAGGGGATCAGAAAAACCGTGAATATTATTATCTTTCTAAAAAAAATCATTAGAATTATTCTGATGTTTTTGTTCAGATTTGATTATTGGCATACAAGTCCAAAAGAAAATAGAAAATATGTTCATGACGTCATAAATGAGCTCAGTGTTCAAGATAATAGAAACACAATAATAGAATTTGGTTGCGGACTTGGAGACATAATTGGCAATGCAGATTACAAAAAAAAATATTTTTTTGATATTTCACAAAGGGTCCTAAAAGCTGCAAAGTTTTTACAGTTTTTTTCACTCAAAAAGTCACGCAATATATACAAAGTTTATGATCTATTTAATGATTCTTTGCAGGATAAGATTCTTGCAGATGCAATTATTTTAGTTAATTGGATTCATGGTTTTGATAGCAAAGTACTGCGTTATAGGTTAGATAAATTAATCAAAAATAACTTAAGAGTTGGTGGAATTTTAGTGTTTGATATGATCGAAAATAACTCAAATTATAAATTTAATCACGAAGTTAATGATTTGATAGATGAGAATAATTTTGATATTGAAATTGTTGATGGCTATCAATTTGGAAGAAAACTAGTATATGCAAGATTAATTAGAAAGATATAAATTGAAAATATCTCGTTATGAAGTTTTTAATAATAGCTAGTGTTGCCGAATCCATCCTTAATTTTAGGTATAAGTTGATCCAAGAATTAAAATCTAAAGGATTTGAAGTTCATATTGCTGCTCCAGCTATTAGTATTGATGATGAAGTGTTTCAGAAAATAGCTTCTCTTAATGTAGTGATTCATAAAATTCCACTAAAGAGAACAGGCTTGAATCCATTCCATGACGTGATATGTCTAATTAAGTTGATTTTTCTAATAAGAAGAGTAAGTCCTAATTATCTTCTTTCTTACACAATTAAACCGATAATATATGGGACTATTGCCGCACGGTTGATGGGTGTCGATCATAGGATCTCGATGATCACTGGAGTCGGTCTTGCTTTCACAGATGTCTCTAAGGAAAAACTAAAAAAATCAACCAGAAAGATAATCATACTGATGTATCGCCTTGCAATGAAATTGAGCACTAAAGTTATCTTCCAAAATTCTGATGATAGAGATTTATTCATTAAATTAGGCATAATTTCGAAAAATCATAAAATTGCTGTAGTGAGTGGGTCAGGAGTTGATTTAACAAAATTTAAACCTGTTAAATTTAAAGGCCATCAAAATTTCTTGATTATTTCGAGATTAATTGCAAGCAAAGGAATCAGAGAATTTGTAGAGGCAGCGCGAATCATTAAGCGTGATTATGAACAAGTGACATTTACAATTGTTGGATGGATAGATCAAGGTGAAGACGCCATAAGTAATGAAGAACTTCAATCTTGGGTTAAAGAAGGTGATATCACTCATCTTGGTTTTCAAGCGGATGTAAGGGATGCGCTGACTAATTGTAGTGTTTATGTTCTGCCCTCATACCGTGAAGGAACACCTGTCTCAGTACTTGAGGCAATGGCAACAGGACGACCGATAATCACAACTGATACAGCTGGATGTCGTGAAACAGTCATAGATGGGGAGAATGGCTTTCTAGTAGAAGTTGGTAATGTAAGATCTCTAGTCGAAGCTATGAATAAATTCATTTTGGATCCATCGTTGATTATTTCTATGGGAGAACGTTCATTGGAATTAGCAAGAATGAAGTATGATGTTGATTTGGTAAATTGTGAAATGATGGATGCAATGGATATTTCTGATGTTAATAGACATATCAAACAGGATTGTTACTTAAATTAAATATTATGATGCATATCTCATAATGAAATTTTGAGTCGCTATAGGAATCAATATGAATAAAAACAAATCAATATCTCCAATTACTGGTAAAGAGTATATTATTCCAGATGTTTGTGATTTGAAAAATATTAAACAATTTTTATCAGATAACGCCAAGAGAAAAACGGTTGTGATCCAGGGATTAGGATTCGTTGGTACGGTGATGTCTTTAGTAGTAGCAAACAGCAATGAGTGTGAATATGCAGTTATTGGATTAGATCAAGCGACTGCTGAATCTTATTGGAAAATAGGTGATATTAACAAGGGTTTAATGCCAATCATCTCTTCTGACCCTCTAGTTAATCAATATTTCAGAAAAACAAAAAATCGTAAGAATTTTTTCGCTACTCATGACATCCAGAGTTTTTCTGAAGCAGAAATAATAATCGTTGATATAAATCTTGATGTCACAAAAATCAGAGATATTGACGGCAATCTTAAAACGTTCAGTGTACCAATGGAGAGTTTTAGATCTGCTATGAGGTCGATTGGTCAGACATGCAGACCGGACGTTCTCGTTCTTGTTGAGACCACAGTTCCACCCGGTACATGTAGGAAGCTGATTTATCCAATCATTACTGAAGAGATAATCAAAAGAGGGCTACCTACGAAAAATTTTTTATTGGGACATTCTTATGAGAGAGTAATGCCCGGGCCAAATTATATTAATTCAATTAAGAACTTTTATAGGGTTTATTCAGGAATTGATGATAAAAGTGCCGATGCAGTCGAAGAATTTTTGAAAACGATAATATCTACTGATGAATATCCTCTTACCAGATTAAAAACAACAGAATCAACAGAAATGGCGAAAGTTTTGGAGAATTCATATAGAGCTATGAATATCTCTTTCATAAATGAATGGTCAAGGTTTGCTGAAAAATCTGGTGTTGATTTGTATGAAGTTATAGACGCAATAAGACAAAGACCGACCCACGCTAATCTAATGTATCCTGGTATTGGGGTAGGTGGTTACTGTTTGACAAAAGATCCTTTGATGGCAAGTTGGGCAGCTAAGGAATTTTATGAAATTTCTTCTGGACTTAAAATGTCTGAAGATGCCATTGAGAATAATGATCATATGCCAAGATATTGCTATGATTTTGTAATGAGGATATTTGCAGGCTACATACCAAAAATCAGAAAAATTGGACTTCTTGGTGTGGCATATGGGCCCGGTATCGGTGACACGAGATTTAGTCCAGTAGAAGATTTTTATAGTCGATTAAGTGCAGGTGATTATGAGATATTTTGCCATGATCCATATCTGGATTTTTGGCCTGAGGTAGGCATTAAGGTTCAATCATCAATAAAAGAATTTCTTAATAATAACTATGATGTATTAATTATTACTACCGCTCATAATGATTATATTGAACAAGATTCTATTTATGACTTAATTTGCTATGATGATTCGCCCCCCCTTATAATTGATACGGTTGGGTTATTGGAAATAAAAAAACTTCCATCTCATTATGAATTAAATAAAAATTTTCATGTATTAGGAGTTGGGTAGTATCTAGTGAAAATGCAAAAAATATTAATAATTGGCGGTGCCGGATTCATAGGCGCAAATATCAAGAAATATTTACTAAAAAATGAAAACTGCACCGTCGATGTGGTCGATAATTTTTCAAGAAATCCATCAAATAAATATCAGTCTAGAGAAAATAATGAGTTCAATGATCGTTTGAATATTATTAATACTGATCTAACAATTTTTTCTAATTTTGAGAAATTACGAACTGACTACGATCACGTATACATGTTGGCTGCGATGGTGGGAGTTGATAAAGTAAATACTGTCCCTCATGAAGTTATCAGAGTTAATACCATGCTTGCCATTAATACACTCGAATGGCTTAAGACAGCAAATTGTAAAAAGGTATTATTTAGTTCAACAAGCGAGACATATGCTGGAACCATCGAGGCTTTTAATTATAAGATACCAACAGATGAAAATGTTCCGTTAACAATTGAGGATATAGGTCATCCCAGATTCTCTTATGCTGCAACAAAGATTCTAGGCGAATCAGGCTTTATAAATTATGCCAATCAGGGTTTCTTTGAAGCAGTCATAGTCAGATATCATAATGTTTACGGCCCGATGATGGGTTTTAGGCATGTTATTCCTCATCTGGTAGAAAGATTTGCAAAAAGAGAGAATCCTTTTCTTATTTATGGACATGATCAAACAAGAGCGTTCAATTTTATAGACGATGCCGTATATGGAACCGTTCTAGCAATGAAGCAAGGGATTAATGGACAGATATATCACATTGGTGATGATGAGGAGATCTCGATTGAGAAGCTAGTGAGGTTTGTTGGAAACCTTTTAAATTTTAGTGGGGACTATAAGGTTGCACCCACTTTCCCAGGATCAGTTTCAAGACGATGCCCAAATATCGAAAAAGCAAAAATGGAACTTAATTATTCACCCAGAACTTCATGGAAAGACGGTGTAACGAAAACAGTTAATTGGTATCTTGATTTTATAAATGAAAATGAGGAAAAACACGAATCTTTTTACGATCAGTATGGAGTAAATAGATGATTCCATTGAGTGTTCCTAATATTTCAAGTGATGAGCTAGAATATGTCAAAAATTGCATTGAAACTGGTTGGATCTCATCAGCGGGTAGTTATGTTGATGAATTCGAGAGTAAATTTTCTGAATATCTCGGAGTGCAAGACAGCGTCTCAGTTGTGAATGGAACTGCTGCACTTCATTTGAGCCTGAAAATATTGGGCGTTAGAAGAAATGATTTAGTGATTATGCCAAATGTAACATTTGTGGCTAGTGCTAATGCCATTTCATATATTGGAGCGGATCCTGTTCTTATAGATATTAATGAGGATGATTGGCAGATGGACATTAGTCTTTTGGATCAATTCTTGTCAGATCAATGTCAGAAAAACAAGCGTGGTGACTTAATACACCTTCAATCTAGTAGAAGGGTTTCTGCAATAATGATAGTTCATGTTCAGGGAAATATCTGTGATATGGATAAATTATTATATATTCGTGAAAAATATAATATACCTGTCCTTGAAGATGCTGCTGAAGCTCTAGGCTCAAGCTATAAAAACAATCATGCAGGAACAATGGGGGACATAGGTTGCTTTAGTTTTAACGGAAATAAGATTATAAGTACTGGCGGTGGAGGCATGATAGTTTCTAGTAATTCAGATTTCACAAAAAAAGCGAAACATCTATCGACAACTGCTAAAGTCGACCCTCTAACATACTATCATGATGAGGTTGGTTATAATTACAGGTTGGTAAACGTTCTTGCGGCAATAGGTGTTGCTCAGCTAAAAAAACTAGAGGCTTTCAAAGAGAAGAAAATACAAATATCATCAAATTATAGAAAAAGTCTCAATGGAATTGCTGATATAGGTTTTCAGGAAATTAAATCTGATGTAATTTCAAATGAATGGTTATTCACAATAACAACTAATTCTATGCACAAGCTTCTTTCCTATTTAAACAATAACGGTGTCATGAGTAGGCCATTTTGGATCCCAATGAATGAATTACCCATGTATCAGGACTGTTTATATGTCAGCTCTGATAATATTAGCTCTCAGATACATCAAAAAGCTCTATCAATTCCATGCTCAACTGGCATAAGTAATCTAGAGATTGAAGAGGTTATAGAAAAAATAAAACTATTTTTTGAGTCATAAATATGCAAAGACTTTTTGATATTTTTTTCTCAAGTTTTGCTATTTTTCTTCTTTCTCCGCTACTAATTACGGTTATTTTGTTATTAAAATTTTCAGGAGAAGGTCAAATATTTTTTTTGCAGAATAGAATTGGACATAAGAAGAAGGTATTTAAGCTCTATAAGTTTGTCACAATGTTAAAAAATAGTGAAAACATCGGGACTGGCACAGTAACCCTCCATAATGATCCTAGAATCTTACCAGTTGGCCATTTTCTCAGAAAATCTAAAATTAATGAGTTGCCACAACTATTTAATGTGCTCAGAGGAGAAATGAGTGTCATTGGGCCTCGCCCTCAAACACAACGTTGTTTTGATGCTTATCCTGAAGTGTCTCAAGAAGAAATAATTAAAGTAAGACCAGGTTTATCCGGTATTGGATCTATTGTATTTAGGAATGAAGATAAAATGATGCATGCTGATAATGAGCCAGATAAACTCTATGACCGGACTATAATGCCTTACAAAGGTGTTTTGGAGCAATGGTATGTTTCTCATCAAGGTGTTTGGGCTTACTTCTGTCTCATAGTCCTCACTATATGGGTAATTTTAACTTCAAATACTAATTTGATATGGAAATTATTTAAAAATTTACCTCATCCTCCAGAAGAACTAAAAGACTGGCTATGAATGGAATTTCGATAAAATGCTATATTCTACTCAAAGCGGTAAATCGCATACCAAAATCAGTATTTGACTCTGTAATGATAACTTTCACCTCAATAATGACTCATGAGTATCAATTATTTAAGAAAGATTGTAACTCAAGATGGAATTGAATTATGAAACCAAAATTAGCTTTTAATCATAAAATGTTCATTCACATTAATGAGGGTAAAATCTCAGAAGGAAAAAAACCTTCATTCTTATTTAAATTGGCTGCGAAACTTTTAAGCTCACCCCTAGTATTTATGCCACTTAGCTTTGTTGAGTGGGTCTTAGGTATCCTGCTTACTCTTCCTATACCTTTCTATAAGTCACTAATTTATTTTTGGATTACTAACTCAAGAGGACTGCCAGTTTTTTTTGGAATGTATATCCGAGCCCTATATTACCGCAGAATTTTGAAGAATATGGAATCAAACGTTTTTATCGATCAGGGTGTCTTATTCGCTCATCCGAGAGGAGTCACTCTTCGTGAATTTTCATTTATCGATAAGCAGGTGATGATTCTTTGTAATCACGCAATCATTGGGCGACGAGTTCACATCGCTCCTTGTGTAATTGTCAGTGGCGGGGGAACCTTCGAAATCGAAAATTATGCCTGTATTGCAACAGGATCACGTATTATTACCTCGACTGAAATTCTTAAAGATGGTGCAAGATGCTCTGGCCCTATGGTGACAGCATCTCAACGTAATGTGAGAAGAGGTCATGTGCAAATAGAAAAAGATGCATTTGTAGGGCCAAATGTTGTTCTTTTGCCAGACATAATAATTGGGCGAGGTTCTGTTGTTGGAGCTGGAGTTACGATAGCCAAAAATACCGATCCCTGGGGAATATATATTGGTAAAAAAGGTGAGAAGATATCAACAAGAGATCCTGTAAAGCATAAAGATGATTAGTGAACTTGAATTTGATGCTAGCGATAAAAATAATGCAATCTATTATAAAGAGAGCATAAGCCTTTTAAATAAAAATAAAGTAGCGAAATACATATTTGAAGCTAATAAAGAGTTTTATAACTTATTTGGAAAGCCTAAAGATAAAATTTATCTAAATCTTTGTGACATGATCATTGATGAAAGAACTGAAGAGTTTAATACAAAGTCAATTTTTATCGGAGATAGAATAATTGGGATAATCTCTTTTTATGATTCAGAAGAGATATATTATAGACAAATCTTCAGTCTAAATTATCTGCAAAATGATTCTTCTATTGATGCTGATACCATCTCTTCATTTTCCAAGTGTGTTCCAGTTATCAAAAAAAAATCATTGTATTTATCCAGAATTGCTATTTCAGAAGATTTTCAAGGGAAGGGATATTCAACAAAAATCTTAAAACATTTTGAGAGACAAGCTAGAAATAAAGGCTACAGCTTCATATCTCTTCACGTACACTTTTCTAATAAGAAAGCAATATCAATATATAAAAAATATGGTTTTCACACAGAGAGCAATGACTACGACTATTTTATATTGCTAAAAGAGATTTAGTGATAATATCTCCCATAAGAGGAGGTATGTATGCACAATTCCGAAATTTTTAAGAAAATTAAAATGATTTTTTCTGATATCTTGCGATGCGACGAGGCTGATATTAATGAAAATTCAAGTGCTGATGAGATTGATCAATGGGATTCTCTTGCCCATATTAAACTGATATTAGAGATCGAGCGTCAATTTGATATTAAATTTTCACTTGGTGAGTTACAGAATTTAAAAAACATAAAAGGTTTAATAAGTTTAGTAGAGTCAAAAATATAGCATGTCAATTGAATCAATTATCGATAAATTTCTCAGTAACATTCCTGAAATTTACGATATTAATGGAGTCCTTATAACAGAAGACAGATTTCTATCTGAATATCACTCCCTGAAAAGATATTTGTTATGCAATTTTGAGGATGACTCAATATTAGCTTTACAGTTTGAGAAAGATTACAGATATGTGTTGAGTATATTGGTTTGTATGGAAATTGGTTTAACCTATGTTCCTTTGCATATTGATTTTCCAGAAAATAGAATCAATCAAATAAAACAAATATCTGGCTTTGATGAACTTTTAAACTATGATTCATTTGAAGAAATCATGAGAAATGAGAGTAAGGGTAGTCCAAAAAAAAGTTTCAGTATAAATAAGAAAAAAATACTTTATATAATGTTTACATCTGGAAGCACCGGAGAGCCAAAGGGTGTGGAGATAAAGCGTGAATCATACCTTAACTTTCTATATTGGCTTGATAGTTATTTTGACGTTAATGAAAATGATACTATATTAAATACAACAGAGTTTACGTTCGATGTTTCGCTTGTAGACATAGGTTTGCTCATAGTCAAACAAGCAAAAATGATATTTTCAGGCTTTCAGGATGACTTATTTAGACTGGTATCTGAAATTGAAAGTTATAAAATAACTACTATTGCTACAGTTCCGAATAATTTTTCAATGATTTTAGTTGACGAGTTGATTGATAGGATTGATTTATCAAGTTTAAAGTATGCTCTTATTGCTGGCTCGAAGTTCCCACTTAGCTTGCATGAAAAATTCAATAAATATCTAAAAGGATTGCAGGTATATAATTGTTTCGGACCAACGGAGTTCACAATTTATTGTCTTGCGAAGAAATTGAACATCTCAGATTCTGATATCTCAAAAAATACTGTTTCGATAGGTAAGGCCATTTTAAATACTAAATTCAAAATAATTGATGATGAGTTAAATGAAGTTTCTCAAGGTGAAAACGGCGAATTAGTTGTCAGTGGAATTCAATTAATGAAAGGTTACAAGAATAATCCCATTAAAACTGATGAGGCTATTTTAGAAATTGGTAATGAATTATATTATCGAACAGGCGACGTAGCTTTTTTTGATGTCAATGGCAACTGTTATATCGTCGGGCGAAAAGACGATACAATAAAAGTTTCCGGATTTAGAGTGAATTTATCAGATGTAGACAGCTATATTCATAAGTTTGAGTATGTAAAGGACAGTGTAACTATCTGTATAGAGTATGAAGATAAACCAAATTTCCTCGTAAGTTTTATAGCTTTGGATAAAACTTCACCAATCAACATCAGTAAAATTAGGAAAGATTTAAAACTTCACTTACCATCTTTTCAGATTCCAAAATATATAGAAATGATTAAAGAGTTTCCTGTAAATCACTCAGGTAAGGTATGTAGGAAAACTCTAAAAAATGAATTTTTAAAAAAATATGGTCTTTAGCAGTCTGGAGTTTATTTTTATTTTTTTCCCTGCAGTTTTTGCAGGTTATTTTTTTTTAAATAAATACAAACTTGTTCTATTATCAAAGATTTGGTTAATTCTCTCCTCCCTATTTTTTTATAGTTATTGGAATGTCAATTACTTACCTTTGATATTGTCATCAGTATTAGTAAATTTCATAATTTCTAGGGTACTCACAGAATATGAATATTATGAAAGAATATTTTTTTCAAAGAAGAGTATTTTGTTAGTCGGGATTTTATTTAATCTTTCATTGCTTGGATATTTCAAGTATATGGATTTTTTCATAACTAATATGAATTATCTTGTTGGTTCCGACATAGAACTTTTAAATTATGCGTTACCTCTAGCAATTAGCTTTTTTACGTTGCAGCAAATAGCTTTTATTATTGACTCATATGAAAACCTCGTCAAAGAGAGAAATTTTATTAACTACTCTTTATTCGTAACATTTTTTCCACAATTGATTGCAGGTCCTATTGTTCATCATAAAGGCATGATGCCCCAATTTGAATCCTTAAAATCTAAGATATTTAATAAGTCAAACATAAAACTGGGTTTTTTTATTTTTTCAATTGGTGCTTTCAAAAAAATAGTTCTTGCTGACACTTTTGCTGTTTGGAGTGATTTAGGTTTTTCGAATTCTGATTCATTAACCTTTCTTCAAGCATGGATTACATCTTTATCATATAGCTTTCAGCTTTATTTCGATTTTAGTGGATATACTGATATGGCCATTGGATTAGCATGTATGTTTAATATTTCTATTCCACATAATTTCAATTCACCATTTAAAGCCACAAATATTATTGATTTTTGGAAAAGATGGCATATGACACTAACCAATTTTATCGCTTCATATATTTATACACCATTATTGATGTCATTTAAAAAAATAAATTTATTTAATGCAATGTTAACAACATTTATTACAATGCAAATAGCTGGTATTTGGCATGGCGCAGAATGGAAATATATTGTATTTGGAACTCTTCACAGCTCAGCACTGGTGCTAAACCATCTATGGAAATCTTATAAATTTAAAATTAACAAAATTTTAGGGTGGCTGATAACATTTTTATTTGTGAGTATTACTTTTACAATATTTAGAGGCGATGATCTATACCAATCATTCAATATAATTAAAACAATGTTTGGTTTTACAGAGTTTAATCTTGCTTTAGAAGGTATAGAAATTTTGAATATATTCTATTTGATCGCCTCATTAATTTTTGTTTTGATCTCAAAAAATACGTTACATTATATAAATATACGGAAGTATAATATTTCTCTCGCTCTTTTCTTATTTTTCATGGCAGTCCTGCAGATGAATCTTATGTTGATAAGTGATGATGATTTATCGAAATTTATATATTTTAATTTCTAGGTATTTTTATGAAAAATATATATAGATTCATCATAATCGGATTTTTATCACTAATAGGGTTTGAATTATTTCTCAAATTTTCGCCATTTTCATATGGAATCACACCCATGACATACGATAAAGATATAGGTATGTGGCACAAAAAGGATTTCTCAAATTTTATCATTCAGAGTTGCTACAAAACGAAATACTTTTTTGATCAAGAAGGCAGATTAAAAAATAATTATCAATACAACGACAGTAAAAAAAATATAATCATTATTGGAGATTCTAATATAGAAGCACTCATGGTCAAAAGTGAGAATATAATTCACAACAGTTTACATGATGAAATAGATGGAAAATATAATGTATTGAATTATGGTTTGTCAGGAACTGGTCCGACGCAACATCTAGAAATTATTAATAAGAAAATTGACTTGACTAAAGTTATTCATTTGATTCATTTCGTTTTCATAGAGAATGATTTAAGTGACGGTAATCCAGAAAACTTTGATGGCACTAATAGGCCAAAAGTACATCTTAAATTTAAAGATTTAGATCATTATGAGCTCATAAATCCAAAGAAATATGACTTAAAAGAAAAATTGAGAGATTTTTTAGGTAATTTTGAAATATATGTTTATATGAAAAAAACTTTTACTTATTACAAAAGAAAAATAAATAGTTACAAAAATATAGACAATAAAAGTAATATCTCAAAGTCAGAAAATAGTTCTGAATTATCAGATCAGGAATACGAATGGAATCAATTGAAAGGCTCTTTATATCAAATAAATAAAATTTCAGAAAAAAATAATTTTCGATATGATGTTGTGTTTCTATCTGAATCTGAAGATAAAGGGAATATAAATTTTACACTGAAATTTAAAGAGTTTTTAGATATGCAAAATATTAATAATTTAAATATCCTTCATTTTCTTAATGAGTTAAAAACAAAACAAAAGTTGGATTTTGAATGTGATAGTCATTGGAATGATGACGTTCACAGGAATGTGGCAAGATATTTAAACGAAGAATTAGATATATAAAAAGATAATTTCTTGCATCTTTAAATTATTAGTCAAATAAATCTTTATGATGGAATTAAGAAAGATTTAGTAGTCAAATTCAAAATGTTTCTCTAGCTGAGCAACTGAAAACATATTATCTCTCAGTGTTGAAACATGCCTGTTAGTTTTTGTTTTATCGATTTCATCCAAAAGAGGCTTTAACTCAAAAAAGTGATTCAATATTTTTGAGTTCAATATTTCATTTTGAATCATTTCGGATGATTGGGTGTATTCCTTAATTTTATTGGTAAGGCTAAACCCACCTTTAGTTTTTCTCCAGCGAATATTAGCAGAAATTGTTTTCGGCATAACGCTACGCAATGTATATTTATTATAACCCTTATTGAATGTGTCTGACTGACTTAAATTCATATATTTTGCCAGTCTATAATCTAATAACGGGGATCTAGATTCAATCGAATGAGCCATAGACGCTCTATCTGTAATGACTAGGTAGTTCGCCAACATTTGATCCAATGAATTTACTTGCATTTCCTTTGGCGAGAGTAATCTACTGATATCGCAGACCTCAAAAACTTGTTCTATTTCGGAGGCGTAATTAAAATTTGAGTACTTATTGAATAATTTTCCTCTATATTCTCTGGTTATTTCATCGACGAAGAGATTTGGGTTGAACATCCTTAATAAAAACAAAATATACCTTTTTAAGAGATTAATGCCTCTCAATTTTTGATTAAGATTTGCCTGGTGAAAGAAACGCAGAGCAGACTTAAATTTCTTTGCTTTAAGTAAGTTAAGTTCGAGCCCTCTGAGATAACCAGGATATCCTCCAAAAACCTCGTCACCTCCAGTGCCATCAATAAGAACCTTGACTCCATCTCTTTTCATTTGTTCGCAAATAATATACAGAGGAATAGCAACTATTCCGAAGTTAATCGGAATTTCAAAATTTTTTATAAGAGCTGAAGTAATCCTCTCGTAATTTTGATCATTTAGATCAAGGCTTACTTCCTCTAAAGGAATATTCAGACTTCTTGCAATTTCTCTAGCATAAATTAAATCGGATTCATGATCTGCAAGCGTATAAAATTTAATGTTCGTTTTATTATTTTCCGCAACAAAGGCTGAAATTAATGAGCTATCTACACCACCTGATAACAAAATTCCAATTGGGACGTCTGAGCGAAGTCTAAGATTAATAGAGGAGCGAAGATCTTCAACAATCATATCTTTATTGCAATTGTTGCCGATATATTTGTTTATAGCATTTTTTCGAAATGTCCTGAAAGTATGGCTATTTAAGTCAAATTTTAACTCTCCCCCAGGAAGCACGCTAAAAATATCCTTATAAAAAGTTTCACCGGTACTAAAATTCACCCACTTTTTATTCATTAGAAAAGCTAAGAGATATTTTTCATTAACTTTTCGTTTCCTATTTAGGATATGAAAAATTGATTTATAATCTGAGGAGGCTATAAAATTTTCATCGTCTGAGAAATACAATAATGGTTTTTTGCCATATCTATCTCTGGAAAAAACAATTTCATTTGTAACTTTATTTATATAAGCAAAAGCCCACATCCCATTCAGTTTCTCTAAATTTTCTGTGCCATTAATTGATATCCAATTTAGAAGAACTTCAGCATCACCATCAGACCTGAATTCAATGCCATCTTTATTTTTTAATTCCTCTCTTAGTTCAACATAATTGTATATTTCACCATTAAAAGCTATGAGTTTATTATTGTCTTGTGACGCCATAGGTTGGTCACTTCTATTGCTCAAATCAATTATGGAAAGTCGATTATGAGCGATTCCGAACTTGATATTTTTATGATTTTTTTTGTTATTTCCTGGATCAGGATGAACTTCCTCAAACTGATCATTATAAAATAAAGATCTAGTCCTATCTGGTCCACGATGCCTCTGAAGGGATATTGCCTCATTAAGAATATTTGGATTTATTTCACCTTTTTTGTTTATCCAAATAATGATTCCACACATTTTTTTTAATCCTTTCAAGTAAACTAAGGCATAAAATAAAGTATAAATTTTTGCAGCAGTTTTATAAGTCTGATTATTCAGAGTCAAATGTTAACATAATTCATTTTTAATCAGATATTTAGAAATAATGAACTAAAGATCATATTTTGAGTCATAAATTAAAAATATTACCTCACTAATATCATAATAATAACCGATCTTTTGATATTATTAATCACAAAAGAGATAAAATTCATTCTTATGGCATTCAAAAAAAATTAAAAAAAGAAAAATAGAACATAAAGAATCTGATGAAGTCTAAAAATATATATGCAGCAATTATATCTGTTTTATCTAATATCATAATTTTTACGAATTTTGCCGAAAGCAGAGAGCTTCGCTATGATTTCCATTGGCTTTTGGTCCCTGTTGCCGAACTATCAATAAATTTAGATCAACCTCTCTCAATAGAAAAAGAAATAAACTTTACTCAAATAAAATTTAAAATTAATACAAAAGGACCATTGAAATTATATAGGAACTATCTCACTGAAGGGTATGTCAAGAAAAATAATGATTATAGTTGGGACTATTATTTATCGGGTCATGATCGCGGTCAACCAGAGGAAAAATTGATAACCTATTATGTGTCTAATATCCCTGAAACTAAAAAATTCATAGATGATAAGGGGGTAGATCCGATTTTAGTCGACACATTGAAAGATATTGGCGCAATAGATCCATTCACAGTGTTACTTCGTGTGATAAATCAACTAAAGAGCGAGGGAACATGTGAAGATGTTTATTCTGTGATGGATGGTAAAAGAAGATATCAGATTGAGCTTTCATATATCGATGAGCAAGTTGTTACTTCAGGCGACTTTAAAAATATTGGAAGCACTATTCATTGTAGATTAAGGATTCTAGGCAATAAAATTGTTGGAAAGAATGATTCAACAAAACGATGGCCTTTCAATGGAAAAGATAAATATATAGATATATGGTTGACCGAGAGTTTCGACTTTTTTCCGATAAAAATTGAATTTCACGGACCGTTTGGAAAAATAGTAGGCATTGGAGTTAATAATCTCTAAGATTTGTTGTTTATATGCAACAATATAGGAAAAATTAAGCTTTAAAATCACACTTGGCAAATTTAATACTTGTAGTTTTATTATTAATTGAGTAAATTACGAGATTAACATGATGTTTAAGTTGAAAATAAATTAGATATTTTTTATATAAAAAACCAATAATGTCTAGTCAATTTATAAGCGTTACTATAAAATACAAAAATACATTAAATTTAAATGATCCATAGAGAGAATATTATGAAAAATAAATTATCTATAATTATACTTACAGCAATACTCGGTTTATCTCCAATGACTGGATACTCACAACAAGGTTCAGCAGGAGCTGCTGGTGGTATGTCCGTCGGCACTGCAGTTGCAATTGGTGTAGTTGGAGCAGCTCTATTGGTCGCTCTTGGTGATAGCTCAAGTTCAGCCCCAGCAGCAGTCCCAGCAGCAACATCATCTGCTGCCACGTCAGCATCATCGACAACAGCTGTATCACAAACAACTACCACAACTACAACAGCTGCTACTACCACAACGACAAATTAGTATAGCAAGCTTATTAATAATTCGAAAAAACGGCGCAAGCCGTTTTTTTTTATCATTTATCATTAAATAAATGTATAAATACTTTTTCTTAATATTGTTTATTCAGCCGATTAAACTGAGTGCGTCCGATTTTGGCACAACGGGTTTAATTGATATACCTTCAGCTAGAATGCTCGATGATGGAGCATTAAGCTTGACATATAGTAATCAGAAGATAGCGAATATAAGTAATATTACCTATCAGTTAACACCATGGTTACAAACTACTTTCCGTTACACTATTTTTAATCCAGATAATAAAGATAGAAATTCTTCAGATATTGATGGATTAAATGATCGAAGCTATGCAGCTAAGATAATAATTTTAAATGAGGATAAATATCGACCGTCAATAGCTATAGGCGCGAAAGATATACTCGGAACAGGTGTATGGGGATCAGAGTACATTGTTGCATCAAAAAAAATCAATAATTTTGATTTTACATTAGGAATGGGTTGGGGTCGCTTATCCGAGGATAATTCAATAAAAAATCCTCTTATCAATATCAATAAATCTATGTCAAATAGAAATAGTTCAGAGCGACCAGTTGGTGGTCGTTTTGGAGGAGAATCAAGACATAAAAGTTTTTTTAGAGGTGAAAAAGTAGGTATTTTTGGTGGTCTAGAGTATGCGATACCAGGTGCTGATATCAATTTATTGATTGAATACAATAGTGATTCATACCTGAGGGAAATTGAATTTGGTACAATAACAAAAAGTTCACCATTAAGTTATGGTGTCGAATGGAAGGACTTTTACGGTTTTGATCTCAGATTAACACATCAACAAGGGAATCAATTCGGATTTGCTTTTTCAACACTTATCGATACTAAAACAATACATCCAAAACGTATCATTGATCCATTCTATTCATCTTATGATGGATACAAATTATCAGCAGCTCCAAAATCATTAAATCTAGATATATGGTATGACCGATTATTGTTTGATTTTGAAAGTTCCGGTTTATTTCTCAGGAGCGCCAAACTCCTTCCAAAAAAACGGCAGGCGATAATTGAATTTTCTAATTTCCAATTTAACTTAACAGCAGACGCTATAAGCCAAGCACTAAATTTAGCTCAAAT